>SDBS01001683.1_pt1 | contig 22425 bp, 18 predicted proteins | sample 2277091 | NCBI WGS metagenome assembly SDBS01 (sample SAMN10404972, study PRJNA504765) | marine sediment metagenome | isolation source: marine sediment core GS10_PC15, 163 cmbsf | place: Arctic Ocean: Southern Knipovich Ridge | collected 2010
CTCAACCCTTCGCCCCTTCTCCCTCCTCAATCAAGTAAAAATTCCTGAATAGACTCAACAAGCAAATCCGGTTGTTCTACGTGTAACCAGTGTCCTGCCCCGGGAATAGTGACAATATCATAATATGGAAATATCGTTTTGATTAAGGCTTTGTCTGAATCAAGAATATAGCTTGAATTAGCTCCTTTAATAAACAGAACCGGAAATCCGCTTATTTCCCTTCCCCTCTCAAAATCTTTCTCATTCATCCCCGATAATATGGAATCCATATTCCTGATCAGGGCATCAATATTGATTTTCCACCGGAAAGCATTTTGTTCATCTCTTTCCAGGTTTTTCATCAGGAATTGTCTTACTTTTTCTATCCCAATATCCCTGGCTAAAGCCTGATCTACTTCGGCTCTGGTATGAACTGATGAAAAATCCACTCCTGCCATGGATTTCAGTATGGTTTCGTGGTCAACAGATTTTCTCATAGCATCATCAGGCAATTTATAGGATTTTGGGATGATGTCAATAACGATTAGTCCATTTACCCTTTCAGGATGGGAAGCTGCAAAAAACATTACAGATTTGCCTCCCATGGAATGTCCAAGGAATATGGCCTTATCAATGGAATGTTTTTCCACAAACTCATACAGGTCATTTTTCATTAATTCGTAGTTGTGTTCCATGCTGTGTGGAGAACGGCCATGATTGCGCTGATCTACAACATAAACTTCAAAATGTTTTCCCAAAGCCCTTGCAATCCTAACCCAGTTATCAGATGAACCATATAAACCATGAACAATGATCAGGCTCGGACCCTGACCATATTTTCTGTAAAACAATTCCATAATTGAAAAAGTAAAAAATTGTTAAGAGTAATTTAGTGTCGTTTCAGGCATATCTTAGCACAAGCAGGTCTTAACCTTTTAAGTTTTTTCATCCTTAAGAAAAAGCCTCACCTGGCGATGGCTATACCCAGTTTTCCTGCCTTGAAAAACCCACAAAATACCGGTGTATCATACACAGAACACCTGGCACTACTCTAGTGTTTGAGAAGTCTTTTATACATCTGAATGCTGTTCTCAAGCCCATAATACAGCGCATCCGAAATCAAGGCATGCCCGATTGATACCTCCATTAGTCCCGGAATCTGTTCATGGAAGAACTTCAGGTTTTCAAGACTCAGGTCGTGACCGGCATTTACTTCCAGACCAAGTTCTCCGGCTTTTATTGCAGCTATGCTGAATGGTTCAATTGCGCCGAATCTGTCTAAAGCATAATTAGAGGCATATGGCCCGGTATATAATTCTACCCGGTTGGTTCCGGTTTTGGCGGCATATATGAGATTGGATTCAGCCGTATCTATAAAAATTGAGGTTCGTATTCCCTTTGACTGAAACCTGGAAATTACCTCCTTCAAAAAATTCAGGTGTTTTTGGGTATCCCAGCCTTCGCTGGAAGTAAGAGCATCCGGAGGATCGGGAACAAGAGTAACCTGATCAGGCACCACTTCCAGAACGAGATCTATAAATTTGTCGCCAGGATAACCCTCAATATTGAACTCTGTGTTTATAACGGATCTGATATCGTAAACATCCTGGTACCGGATATGCCTTTCATCTGGCCTGGGATGAACAGTAATGCCTTCAGCACCGTATTTTTCACAATTTACAGCTGCTTTCAGAACGTTGGGAATATCCCCTCCGCGAGCATTCCTGAGGGTTGCAATTTTGTTAATATTCACGCTTAAACGGGTCATTGATCAAAAATTCTGATGTAAAAAATATTTTAAGGTATGAAAGTTGTGCAAAATTAATAGTAATTTCGAATATTAAGAACTTTATATGCTGGCAAAAGAATTAATATCAGATATTGTCCCGGCTTTAAAAACATCCGACACCGGATTAAAAGCCTTAAACTGGATGGAGATATTTCGGGTCTCTCATCTGCCCATTGTAAATAATAAGGAATTCCTGGGCTTGATCTCGGATACTGATATTTATGATTTGAATATGGCAGATGAACCAATCGGAAATCATAATTTGTCTTTGTTCAGCCCTTATGTTACTGCCGGTCAGCATATATATGAGGTTATCGAAATAGTTTCCAGGTTAAATTTAACCATTGTACCGGTTCTGGAGAAGAAGAATTTTCTGGGCTTGATCACTTTGAATGACCTGATACAATACTTTGCAGGCTTGCTTTCGGTCAATGATCCGGGTGCCATTATTGTTTTGGAATTGCACCAAAATGATTATTCACTTTCCGAGATCTCTCAAATCATTGAATCCAATGATACCCGAATCCTGAGTGTCTATACAAGGTCACCTGAGGAATCAATGAAAATGGAAGTAATTATTAAGGTAAATCGTAAAGATATTTCATCTATTCTCCAAACCTTTGAGCGATTCGATTACAACATCAAGGCTTCCTTTATGGATGATGAAGAACTGGATTCGCTGTATGAGAATCGCTTTGAATCTTTTATGAGATATTTGAATACCTGAGAAGCATATTAATTTATTCTTTTATTTATGAAGCTTGCAGTTTATGGAAAGAGTTTTAAACAGGATTTCAATCCCGCAATGGAAGCTTTTTTCAAAAGACTTTCCGGCTTTGGCGCCAAAGTAGTGGTCTATAAGCCTTTTCTCGATTTTATACATGAATCTTTGCCTCATATAGACTCAGGTTTTACAGTCTTTGAATCAGATCTTCCCGAAGATCTGGATTTTCTGTTTAGCATAGGAGGAGACGGCACTTTCCTGGAAGCCGCAAATCTGGTAAGAGGGAGAAACCTTCCCCTGGTTGGCATCAACAGTGGAAGACTCGGTTTCCTTGCCTATATTGCCAGGGAGGAAATCTCTAAGTCTCTGGATGAAATATTTGATGGAAAATATAGTATCGAAGAAAGGACAGTTCTTGAAATAAAGTCCTCTGATGGCAAATATTCTGATTTTGCCTTAAACGAAATTGCCATCCAGAAAATTGATTCCAGGATGATTACCATTCACTGCTATCTGAATGAGGAATTGTTGAATTCCTATTGGGCTGATGGCTTGATTGTTGCCACACCTACCGGATCTACAGCCTATTCTTTAAGTGTTGGAGGGCCCATTGTTGTTCCCGGTTCTAAGAATTTCATACTGTCTCCTATTTCTCCGCATACTCTTGCAGTGCGACCGGTTGTGGTACCCGATTACCATGAGATCAGGCTCAGGGTGGATGCCAGGAGTAGTCAATTCCTGGTTTCAGCCGATTTTAAATCAATCACCATGGATGCCTCAGTTGAAATAGTACTGAAAAGAGCAAAAGAAGTAGTGAAAACTATAAAACTTAACAGCCATAGTTTTTATAGCACCATACGTTCCAAACTTATGTGGGGGATTGACCGAAGAAATTGAATATTTTGTATTGCTGATTATTTTTCGTAATTTGATACCTTGATTAAAGCAGTGGGGTAATTATTAAATTGTGCTGGAGTATAGTATTTACTACACTGTTAACGGTAAATTTGCATTAGGAACCTTAAGTTTTGTTAAACTTATAAGCACTGCTTTCTTGAAATGAAATAATTGTTACTTTTGCATCTCAAATGAATCTGCCTATGAACCGATTCTTTTTGCTTACACTTCTTGCTCTCTTCCTTTTTTCTGGACCAGGGGATGCTCAGGTGTGGAAAATGACCAGGTATGAGGCCATAGCTGGTTTGGGAGGAACATTTTATATGGGAGATATCGGAAGCATTACGCCCGATGATAATCTTCTTGGCTTAAAAGATGTAAGGTTTCGTTTTGTCAGGCCCGTGATTCATTTAGGTGCCCGTTATAAATTGTATGAACGAATTTCGGTTAAGCTGAATATTAATTTTGGCTGGCTCTACGGCATTGATGATTTTGGCTCAAATGAAAACAGGGGTATTGAATTTAGCACTTTCTTGTTTGAGCCGACCGTTCAGGGGGAGTATTCCTTTTTTAAGGACAGAAGCTCAAACAATTATCTGATGATGAAAAGTAAGGGCATGTTGTCCTTTGCTTCTGCCATCAGCTTTTATGGTTTTGCTGGTTTTGGTCCGGTTATTTTTTCTCCAAAAGTCATTGTACCTGACCCTTCTGGCCGTACCGAAGAAGAATTTTCAAATGTGGCTATGGCTTTCCCTCTGGGTATTGGAGTTAAATATGGACTTACACCCAAATTGAAGATTGGATTTGAATTTGGAGGACGGTTTACTACCACAGATCATCTGGACTCGTTTACTTCACAACAATCAAGGGCAAATGACGTTTACTATTTTGGCACATTCCAACTGGTTTATGTGTTGAAGACCAACAGGAATGGTTGGCCTGTGTTTAGTAGGTAAAAGGATTTAGGATTGGGTAATGAGTTTTGATTAAATGAAAAAAGTTCAGCTTGTTTTATTTCTCCTTTTTATTTATTTGGGAATAGCAAAAGCACAAAGCGATATTGAATTAGGCTTTGTTGCAGGTACTTCACATTATTTTGGCGACCTTAATAAAGAAAGACTCTTCTACTCACCATCCTTTTCTTTTGGGGGATTCTATCGTTATATTCTGAATCCCAGGTATGCTATTAAATCCACTGTTACCTATGCTCCAATACAGGGGAATGATGCTGATTTTTCAAATGATTTCCAGCAACTGCGGGGGGCTCAATTCCAAACCAATATAACAGATATTACTTTACAGTTTGAGTTTAATTTTTTAGAATACCTGTATTCAAGCCGGAAAACATTATTTTCTCCCTATGTTTCAGGAGGAATTGGGATTTCCCTTGTAAATCAATCCGGAGGTTTTTCATATAATTTTATCCTTCCATTTGGATTGGGAGCAAAATTTCACCTCTCAAGGAGATTAAGTGTGGCAGGATTGTGGGAATTCAGGAAAACCTTCACAGATACTCTCGATGGCAACATTCCACAGAATGAATTTAGCTCAATACTACATAACAACGACTGGTATTATGTAGTGGGTATAAGTTTAAGCTATAAGATAAATTATTATAAGTTGCTATGTCCTGCTTACGATGACTAATTTTGATGAATGGAACTGAAAGATCAAATAGATAAAAAGAAATTACCGGTTCATGTAGCTGTGATTATGGATGGGAATGGCAGGTGGGCCAAAAAAAAAGGCAAACATCGCATCTTTGGTCATAAGCATGGAGTGACTTCTGTTCGTGAGGTCACCGAGGCTGCAGCTGAACTTGGAATACGGTATTTAACACTTTATGCATTTTCTACTGAGAACTGGAACAGGCCACAGGCGGAAATTGATGCCCTGATGTCACTTCTTGTTTCCTCCCTCAGTTCGGAAATAAAAACTCTTATGAAGAATAACATTCGTTTATTGGCAATAGGAGATTTAAGAAGCCTTCCGGCGAATGTTTATAAAAAACTTAATTCCTGTATTAAAGAAACCGGAGGGAATACCGGAACCAGCCTGGTTCTGGCCATTAGCTACAGCTCCAGGTGGGAGATTGCAGATGCAGCAAAAAGAATAGCCAGGGAAGTTTCGAAGGGAGAGATCCCGGTTGAGGACATTAATACAGATTTGCTTGCAAAATATATAAATACCCAGGAAATCCCGGACCCGGATATTCTGATCAGAACCAGTGGAGAATATAGAGTGAGTAACTTCCTGCTATGGCAGATTGCTTATTCTGAACTTTATTTTACGAATACACTTTGGCCCGATTTTAGAAAGAAAGATTTTTATGAAGCAATCCTGAATTACCAGAACCGGGAACGGAGGTTCGGTAAAACAAGTGAACAGGTAGGTTAATATTTAAAGATAAATTTTAAGAGAAGACAACAAGATGATTTTGAGAACTATAAATTTGATGCTTAGAGCAAGCTTTTTCTTTCTTTTTTTGTTTTTAATGCAAGAAGGAAAATCGCAGGATTCTGACACTATGAATTTTAATATACCGGTAATGGATTATTCTTATCCCAGGGAATACGAAGTGGCAAAAATTACAATATCCGGTATTAAATTTCTGGATACCGGAATTCTTGTTCAACTTACAGGCATTAAGGTGGGGGAAAAAATACTAATCCCGGGAGAAAACATTACAAAATCTATAGAGAAACTCTGGAAACAAGGCCTTTTTTCCGATATTAAAATAAGCTACACCAAAATCGAAGGGAACAAGATATATCTTGATTATAATCTTAAGGAAAGATCAAGATTGTCAAGGTTTACTTTTGAAGGGATCAATAGAAATGACACACAGGATCTTCTTGAAACAATAAATTTGATGAACGGAAGTCAGGTAACAGAGGATGTGATCAATAACATAGAAAGGATTATCAAGGATTTTTATATCGATAAGAGTTACCTCAATGTGGAAGTGATTATTATCCAAAAAGAAGATCCCAAAATGCCCAATAGCATACAATTGAATGCCGCGGTCAGGAAAAATGAGAAGGTTAGAATAGCAGAGATCAGTTTTGAAGGAAATAAGGCATTTGATGAAAAGCGCCTGAAAAGAGAAATGAAGAATACGAAGAAAAAAAACTGGAATATATTTAAAGCCTCAAAATATATTGCTGCCGATTATAAGGAGGACAAGAAAAACCTGGTGATCTTTTATAATAAAAATGGATATCGTGATTTTAAAATCCTGGATGATTCCATAATTGTGGTCAATGATGAAAGGATCAGAATAATTTTAAAGATATTCGAAGGAAAAAAATATTTTGTAAGGAGCGTTACCTGGGTTGGAAATACCAAGTTCCCATCTGAATACCTCTCATCCATCCTGGGAATCGTAAAAGGAGACCCCTATAATAAAACCGCACTCGAAAATCGCCTGTTTATTGATGAAGATGCAGTGAACTCAGTGTATATGGATCAGGGCTACCTGTTTTCACAAATCAATCCGGTAGAGGTAAGGGTGGAGGGTGATTCTATAGATCTGGAGATGAGAGTGTATGAGGGCCCTCCTGCAACCATCAGCCGGATAATCATAAATGGAAATACCAAAACAAATGAAAAAGTGGTGCGAAGGGAATTAAGAACCAACCCGGGAAATCTTTTCAGCAAAACTCTCCTTGTAAGGGATGCCAGGGAGATAGCTCAGCTTGGACACTTCGATCCGGAGCAGGTGGCCCCTAATCCCATCCCCAATCCGGTGGACGGAACTGTAGATATTGAATACAATCTTGAGGAAAAAGCCAACGACCAGTTCGAAATATCGGGAGGCTGGGGTGCCGGCATGCTGGTAGGAACCATTGGACTAAGGTTTAATAATTTTTCCCTTCGCCGTATCCTTGAGCTGAAAGCATGGAGACCGGTTCCCTCAGGAGATGGGCAGACTTTAAGCATAAGGGCTCAATCCAATGGTAAATATTACCAATCTTATAATTTTACTTTTGTGGAACCATGGTTTGGAGGGAAAAAACCAAATTCATTTAGCTTCTCTGGCTATCGCTCTATTCAATCCAATGGAATGAAGAAGAATGATATCGGACGACAATCCCTGTTTATAAGTGGTGTAACCGTGGGTCTTGGGAAAAGACTGAAATGGCCAGACGATTACTTTAGCTGGTATAATGCCCTTAGCTTTCAAAGCTACAACCTTGATAACTGGAATCAATACTTCCTCTTTACCAATGGTTCATCAAATATTATTAGTCTGCAAACTGTTATTAGCCGGAATTCTGCTGGTCCCAGCCCGATTTATCCTATGGGAGGATCCAATATATCTCTTTCTCTTCAATTAACACCTCCCTTTTCCAGGCTCAGTAATAAAGATTTTTCTGACCCGGATATGATTGATAGTGATAAGTATAAGTGGGTGGAATATCATAAATGGGAGTTTAAAACAGAATGGTTTTTAACTTTGGCAGGGAAATTGGTATTATATACACGGGCAAACTTTGGTTACCTTGGATTTTATAACAAAGATATTGGCCCATCCCCGTTTGAAGGCTTTGATGTTGGGGGAGACGGAATGTCGGGGTTTAACCTCTACGGAGTCAATACAATAGGCCTGAGGGGATACGATAATGGTTCTTTGACACCTCTTGATGAAAATAATAAAAAGGCAGGGAATGTGTACGAAAGGCTGACCATGGAGCTTCGATATCCCTTAACGCTTAGCCCCCAGGCAACAGTCTATGGACTGCTGTTCTTTGAAGCAGGAAATGCATGGTCTCGGATTGAAAGCTTTAATCCATACTCTTTACGGAAAGCTGCCGGTGTAGGCTTGCGTGCATTCCTCCCTATGTTCGGACTCCTGGGAATTGACTGGGCCTACGGTTTCAATAATATTCCCGGAAGGCCTGATGCCAGCGGTAGCCAATTCCACTTCGTGATTGGCCAGCAGTTTTAAAGAATGTATAAATCTAAAATTATGAAATCATGAAACATATAAAAAAACTAATAACATCCATATTTATACTTACAGCATTTTCCGCAATAGGAATTTCACAGAAATTTGCCTTTGTGGATACCGAGTATATCCTAAATAATATACCGGCCTATAAAGCCGCACAAGATCAGTTGGATCAGACCTCAGCAGAATGGGAGAAAGAGATCGGGGATATGTATGCTGAAGTTGAGCGCTTATATAAAGCATACCAGAATGATGCCATCCTTCTTACTCAGGAAATGAAAAAAAGGAGAGAAGATGAGATTGTTAATAAAGAGAAAGAGGCAAAAAATATTCAAAATAAATACTTTGGAAGGGAAGGGGAGTTGTTTATCAAACGTCAGGAGCTGATTAAACCAATTCAGGATGAAATTTACAACGCGGTGAAGGAATTGGCGGTGGAGGGTAATTATGCGGTAATTTTTGATTCATCAGGAAGTCTATCCATACTTTATTCTAATCCACGATACGACATGAGTGACGATATCCTTGAAAAGCTAGGTTATAAGAATTAAATATTTATTTTTGTCGGGAATTAATCAAGACCATTAAAAACTAAATCATGAAGCGTACATTCAATTTTTCGAAAATATTAATCTTTGTTCTGATCCTGGGAACTTCTGCAATTGCAATAGGCCAGAAGAATTATAAATTTGGCCATATCAATAGCCAGGAATTAATGGCAATCATGCCAGAAAGAGACAGCGCCCAGGCTGTTCTTGAATCTTTTGCATTGAAACTTGAAAATCAACTCGATGCAATGCAGGTAGAGTACAACAAGAAATTACAGGAATACATGGCCGAGCGAGATGACCTTACTGAGATAATCATGCAGGCCAAAGAACAGGAACTGAATGATCTGCAGACAAGAATTCAGGGATTTCAAACAAATGCCCAGCAGGAAATGCAAAAAAGACAGGGGGAACTTATGCAGCCAATTGTAGAAAAAGCCCAGAATGCGATTCAAGCCGTTGCCAGGGAAAATGGATTCATCTATATCTTTGATGTATCTGTAGGCAGCCTTGTTTATTTCTCAGAGGAAAGTGTGGATATATTACCCCTGGTAAAAGAATTATTGAAAATACAGTAAATTAATTATCCAATTTGGGTTAACCATCCTGTTTTTTCGGGATGGTTTTTTTATACCTTTAGCTCAAAGAAAAATCTGAAATTTATGGACCTTGACCCAAGACAGGCAATTGGTGTTTTTGATTCAGGCGTGGGAGGATTGACCGTAGCCCATGCCATCAAACAAATCCTTCCGGATGAAAGATTGATCTATTTTGGTGATACTGCACACCTTCCCTATGGAGATAAATCGAAAGATTCTATTGTACGCTACTCAAAAGAAATTGGAAGATTTTTTATTGAAAAAAAATGCAAGATTATTCTCATAGCCTGTAATTCTGCTTCGGCGGTAGCCTATGAAGAAATGAGCCTGGAATTTGAGGGACAGGCAATTGTGCTGAATGTGATCGATCCGGTAGTGTCTTATTTGAAAGAAAACTATGAAAAAGGGAAAGTTGGGATAATTGGCACCAAAGCAACCGTAAACTCGGGGACCTATGAAACAAGAATATCCAAGTGTTGTAAAGGATTGGATCCGGTTTCCCTGGCCACCCCTCTGTTTGTTCCTATGATTGAAGAAGGATTTATTTTTGATGATATCAGCAATGCAATAATCCGGGCATATCTTTCCAAACCTGCCCTTGCTAATATTGATGCTCTTATCCTGGCTTGTACACACTATCCCATTATAAAGAACCAGATCTCCAGGTTTTTTAGTTTCAATGTTGATATACTCGATTCTGCAAAAATTGTCGCTGAAGAGCTAAAATTACTTCTAAAAACCAGGCATCTTCTAAATCCTGATCCCCCGGGGAAAAACGAGTTTTATATCTCTGATTTTACTGAGAATTTTGAAAAAATAGCCAAAATGTTTTTTGAGGAGAAAATCAACCTTAAAAAGGTAAATCTCTGGGAATAAGAGTTTAAGATTGTTTTAGAATGTTCAGAGTTCCGGGTTTCGGGTTCTCAGTACCCGAAGGCATAGATTAACTTACATCCTGGATATTTACTTTGTTTCCAGGCCTGATTGAATTTACATCCCCACGGATCACGGTCTGAAACCGCACTGAACAATCATCTCCCATGATCACATCACCAATAATACTTGCATTTTCAGCAAAATAACATCCCTTTCCATACTTAGGTTCAAATCCTCTGACTGGTAGAATGAGCGCCATTGTCTTTCTATTTTAAATATTTAATATCATTATCTGCAAATATCTGCATAAGTATGTTGAAAAATATACAATTAATTGATTTTTCCTGTTTGAAAATCCTTAATTTTGCCTTAGAAATAAATCATTAGTATTAAAGACCTGAAAAAATGCATATAAGTGGGAATTTCCTTTATGTGCATTTAATTTTTTAAACAAACCTTTGATTAAAATATTCTTACTAAGATGAATAAGAAAAAAGAAGTTGTTGAGCTTAAGGAGGTTGTGATTCGGTTTTCGGGAGACTCCGGAGATGGAATGCAATTGACAGGAACCTTATTCTCAACCACTTCCGCTCTTGTTGGAAATGATTTTTCCACATTTCCTGATTATCCCTCAGAAATCAGGGCTCCTCAAGGAACTGTTGGTGGAGTATCCGGCTTCCAGGTGCATTTCGGGCATACAAAGATTTTTACTCCCGGAGATTTCTCAGATGTATTGGTGGCTATGAATCCTGCTGCACTGAAGGCGAACAAGAAATGGATGAAACCGGGAAGTATCGTCATTCTTGACCGTGATAGTTTTGATGAAAAAGGAATTGAAAAAGCTGGTTATAAAGGAGATCCAATTGTAATTGAAAAACTGGATAAGTTTAATATTATCCGGGCTCCAATTACCACTCTTACAAAAGAAGCTGTAAAAGATATGGGCCTGGATATAAAAACTGTACTTCGTAGCAAGAATATGTTTGCCCTGGGTATGGTTTACTGGCTTTATAATCGCCCGCTTAGTCATACGGAAGAGTTCTTTCAGATAAAATTTAAAAAGAAGCCCGCAATCATTGAAGCCAACACGAGGGTGCTTCAGGCAGGTTATAACTATGCAGAGACCATTGAAGCAATGACTCCTTCCTATACCGTATCTCCTGCGAAAATTGAGAAAGGTACCTACCGGAATGTCAATGGTAATCAGGCTACTGCCTGGGGTTTGCTCGCTGCGGCAGAAAAAGCAGGCTTGAAGCTTTTTGTGGGTTCATATCCTATTACCCCGGCAACAGTTATCCTTGAAGAGTTATCCCTGAGGAAAGACCTGGGTGCAAAATCCTTTCAGGCAGAGGACGAAATTGCTGGTATATGTACTGCCATTGGGGCCAGCTTTACCGGTATGCTTGGAGTAACCACTACATCAGGTCCCGGATTGGCACTTAAATCAGAAGCCATTGGTCTGGCTGTGATGGCTGAGCTGCCAATAGTGATTGTAAATGTTCAACGTGGAGGCCCTTCCACCGGATTGCCTACAAAAACAGAACAAGCAGATTTGATGCAGGCTCTTACCGGTAGAAACGGAGAAAGCCCTGTGGTGGTTCTGGCTGCCAGTACACCTTCAAATTGTTTTGATTATGCGTTCAAGGCTGCAAAAATTGCCCTCGAATATATGACCCCGGTTATCCTTCTTACAGATGGCTTCATAGCCAACGGATCACAACCCTGGCGTATACCTTCTATGAAAGATTATCCTGCGATTAAAACCCGCCTTGTACAGGCAGGTTCAGAAAATTTTGAACCCTATGCCAGAGATGTTGAAACTTTAGCCAGAAACTGGGCCCTTCCCGGAATGAAAGATATGGAACACAGGGTGGGAGGCCTGGAAAAAGATTTTCTTAAAGGTTCCGTATCTCACGATCCGCTGAATCATCAGAAAATGGTGGTTGTGAGAGAGGAAAAAGTGCAAAGAGTGGTTCAGCTTGTTACTGATCTTGAAGTGATGGGAGAGGAAAAAGGCGACTTGCTTGTAGTAGGCTGGGGTGGTACCTTTGGTCATTTACATTCTGCAGTAAAAGAAATGCAGGCTGAAGGGAAAAAGGTGAGTCTTGCACATTTCCATTATATCAAACCTATGCCCGGAAATGTAAAAGATGTTCTGAAAAAATTTAAGAAAATAATTGTATGCGAATTGAATATGGGTCAGCTTGCCAATTATTTGAGAATGACACATCAGGAATTTGAGTATGCACAGTTCAATAAGGTTCAGGGTCTGCCTTTTACAGTAGCTGAACTAAAAGAAGAATTTAATAATTTATTATAGGACAAGAGCCATGGAAGTACAAACAACAAAACTGACTTTTAAGGATTTTAAAAGTGACCAGGAAGTGCGGTGGTGTCCGGGATGTGGTGATCATGCGGTATTAAACAGTGTTCAACGTGCCATGGCAGAACTTGGACGAAATAAAGAAGATTATGTCCTGGTTTCAGGAATCGGATGTTCTTCCCGTTTCCCATATTATATGGATACATTTGGCTTCCATGGCATTCATGGCCGTGCTGCGGCCATAGCCAGTGGGGTGAAAGTGGCAAATCCAAGCCTTAGCGTATGGGAGATTACCGGTGATGGAGATTCCCTTGCCATTGGAGGGAATCATTTTATTCACCTGGTTCGAAGAAATATCGACATCAATCTTCTCCTGTTCAATAACGAGATCTACGGACTTACCAAAGGACAATACTCACCAACTTCCAAGAAGGGAATCACAACCAAAACCTCTCCCTTTGGAACCATTGAAACCCCTTTTCACCCGGGAGAACTGGTAATTGGTGCCCAGGGAAAGTTCTTTGCCCGTACCATGGACAATAATGTCAAATTGTCCACTGAAGTATTTGTTGAGGCGGCAAAACACGATGGAACATCAGTGGTGGAAATCCTTCAAAATTGTGTAATTTTTAATGACAGAACCTATGCCGAAATTAACGATAAGGAAGTTCGGGAAGAGCGTCAGATTGTACTCAGACATGGCGAAACTATGATCTTTGGTAAGGAACGTGATAAAGGACTGATCCTGGATGGTTTAAAACTTAAGGTTGTGAGGATAGGAGAAAATGGCATTACTGAAAAAGACATACTGGTACATAAAGAAAATGAGAATAATCCGGGTCTTCATATGATGCTTGTCAACATGAGGTGGCCAAATTACCCGGTTGCATTCGGAGTGATTCGTTCTGTAAATGCTCCAACCTATGATATGGCTATGGAAGCTCAGATAGCAAAAATACAGGCCGGTTCCAGGATAAAGAATATGGACGATGTACTGAATAGTGGAAATACCTGGACAGTCTGATATATACCCGCTGCATGGTACTGGGTGCACTTTTACCTTATTTCATTCTTGTAATATTCCAATATTATTCGCTCCCACAGGCCTTCCCACAACCTGCTCATGAGGTTTTCACTCACTCCGTTCGTTCAAACGTTCCAATATTCCTTTGCCTCTCACCTCTTCTTTTTTCACTCACCTCTCACCTCTTCTTTTTCTTTCTCCCAGTCGCCCAGTCGCTCCATCTCTTCTTCACTACACTCACCTCTTACCTTTTTTTCTTTTCAACTCCTTAACAGGTCAACTTTTCAACTTAACAAACTTACTTCGCACCTTCACCCTGTGAAATAAAGATTTACTTTTTACTTCTTACTTTTTACTTTAATCTTTTATCTTTTTACTTTTATCTTTATAAAGTTTAACTTTAAAGTTCATTGACACATTCTAACCAATTGCTCCCGATCCCATGGATGAATTTATTAAATCGGAACGGAATATAAGAAAGCTTCTTGCTGAAAAAACCCATAACCTGCGGGAACTGGCCTGTATCAATGAACTTAATGAAATTATACGCCTGGGAAAACCCATTGATGAAACCTTACAGAAAATTGTTGACAGGATTCCTGCAATCATGGAAAATCCTCAAAATTTTGGGGCATGCATAGTTTATAATCAGAAAAATTTCAAAAGTTCAGATTTCAGATTCTCAAAATTTTCAGCTTCCGCAAAATTTAATACCATAGATGATAGCAGGGGGAAGGTAATTCTTTATAATCTGGTTAAAACAGGAAAAGAAAAAGTTTTTGGCTATAAACATGAGAGGTTTTTATCAAATGTTTCTTTACTGATTACAGAATACTTAAATTCTTTCAGGGCCAGGGAAGTATTGAGATTAAGGGGGAGGGAAGTGGCTGGAGAGAAAGATGATGAGAATAAAGGAAGAAATCTAAGTACTCAGCAGCTTCTTCAGAAATTTCTCGACAGGCACAATTCTGAGAGAAACCTCTTCCATGAATTGATGCCCTTCAAAGTAAAGGAGGTATTGTTGATTGCCAACCTTTATGATGCCTATAGTATTGAGGGAGAAGGCAGATTCTCAGACCATATACTTGGTGAGTACCACCAGATGAATCTCGCTGTAATGCCCCGTGTTACAGGAGTCTCTTCAGAGCAGGAGGCCTTGAAAAGACTCGGTAAGAAACATTTTGATATCATAATTATCATGATTGGGGTGGATAAGCAAACCCCATTGAGAATATCTGAAAAGATTAGCAGAGAATATCCATATATCCCTACTTATCTCCTGCTCAATAACAATGCTGATATTGCTATATTAAAGGAAAATCTTAAGGAAAAGGCACTTCCTTCAAATTTGTTTGTATGGAATGGTGACTCCAAAGTCTTTTTTGCAATGCTTAAGCTGCTTGAAGACCTGGTAAATGTAGATAATGATGTCAGACTCGGAGTTACCAAAGTTATTTTACTGGTGGAAGACAATCCTATCTTCTATTCGAAATACTTATCTATTCTTTATTCCCTGGTGCTGGAACAAACCCGGGAATTGATCGAAGATGTTAGCAAAGACGATCTGTATAAGGTCTTAAAACTTCGTGCAAGGCCAAAAATTATTTTGGCAAAAACCTATGAAGAAGCTGTTGATGTCATTCGTAATCTTGGTGAATTTTTGTTATGTGTCATCTCTGATGTCCGTTTCCCAAAGAAGGGAGAGCTATCGAAAACGGCCGGATTTGAACTGATAAAGTATGTGAAAAAGAAATATGAGAACCTGCCCCTTGTCCTGCAATCTTCAGAGCCCGGCAATGAGAAGAAAGCCAGGGAATTGAATGTTTATTTCATGTATAAAAATTCTGAAACCCTGCTTCAGGATCTGAGGTCCTTTATTAAGATTCATCTTGGCTTTGGTCATTTTGTGTACAGAGATACGGAGGGGAAACAAATTGCAGTAGCCCGCTCTATGGAGGAATTTGAAACCTATCTGCGAACTATTCCCGAAGAATCCCTGGGTTACCATGCAATGAAGAACCAGTTTTCTATGTGGCTTATGGCCCGCGGAGAGTTTGATATTGCCAAACTTATATACCCCTTAAGAATTCAGGATTTTAAAAGTCTGAATGAAATGCGGGAGGTAATGATTGAGATCCTCAGGGAAAGGATTCGGGACCGGGATAGGGGAAAAATATTACAGTTTAACGAAGCTGCAATTCTTGATGAGAGCAATATTGTAAGTATGGCTGCCGGTTCTTTGGGTGGCAAAGGCAGGGGACTGGCATTTGTAAATACCCTTATTTATAATTTCAATTTTTCAAACCTTATAGAAGGCATTCATATCCGTACACCTAAGACAGTGATCATTGGTACCGATGAGTTTGATCAGTTTATGATCAATAATAAGCTTTTTGAACTGGTACATGAAGAAAAAAACTATAAGCTTATACAAAGCCATTTTCTCAAGGCAAAAATCAGTACCGGTCTTGAAAAGAAATTAAAAACATTTCTTAAACTCATCCGGAAACCAATAGCAATCAGATCTTCCAGTCTTTTAGAAGATTCTATCAATCAGCCATTTTCCGGAATATTTAACACCTTCCTTTTACCCAATAACAACGCTAATTTTAATACCAGGTACAGGCAAGCCGCCAGTGCTATCAAAATGGTGTATGCATCTATTTATTCAGAAGATGCACGCAGCTACTTTGAGGCTGTCAACTTTAAAGTAGAAGATGAGCAGATGGCAATAGTACTGCAGGAGGTGGTTGGCCAGCAGAATGACAATTATTTCTATCCACATTTGAGCGGAACAGCCCAGTCTCATAATTTCTACCCATATGCACATATGAAACCGGAGGAAGGATTTGCCATGGCTGCACTTGGCCTGGGGCAATATGTAATGGAGGGAGGTAAATCATTCAGGTTCTCACCGGCCTACCCCAAACTGGAAATTAATACCTCCAAATATCTTTTTAAAAATTCTCAAACATGGTTCTATGCCATTGACCTTGCACGCGAAAAACTAGACCTTAGAAAGGGAGACCTTGCAGGCCTTATTAAACTTGATATATCAGAAGCTGAGAAACACCAGACACTTAAACATCTTGCATCGGTATATGTCGCTGAGAACGACCGCCTGGAACCCGGCCTGGAAAAAGCCGGACCACGCATCCTTAATTTTACGAATATTTTGAAGTATAATTATGTGCCACTTGCCCAAACCATAAATGTATTACTTGATGTGGTTAAGGAAGCATTCGGTTCACCTGTGGAAATTGAGTATGCAGTGGATATGAACAAGGATGAGGAGGGAAAGGCTTCCTTTTACCTATTGCAGGTGAAACCCCTGCTTGGTGCAGAGGCAGATTTTAGTATCGATCTGAAAACCATAGATAGGAAGAAAATTATTTTATATGCAAAGAAAAGCATGGGCAATGGAAAAATTCAGGATATCAATGATATTATTTATGCAAAACCGGATAAATTTAACAGAAACAAGACTGAACAAATGGCTAAGGAAATTGAGGAATTGAATTCCTTGATGGTCAGGGATAAAAGAAAATATGTGCTGATGGGACCGGGAAGATGGGGAACAAGAGACAGGTTCATCGGTATTCCTGTTAACTGGCCACAGATTTCCAATGCAAAGGTAATTGTAGAAATGAGCCTTGAGGATTTTCCTCTCGATGCATCACTGGGATCACATTTTTTTCATAATGTAACTTCCATGAATGTGGGTTATTTTTCAGTGAACCATACTTCAAAGAACGATTTTATAATGTGGGATATACTTGAAAAACAGAAAGTGGTAAGGGAAACAGAATATTTTAAGCATGTGTGTTTTTGTCCGGGACTGGAAATTCTGATGGATGGGAAAAAAAGAACATCCTTGATAAGGTTTATGGATTAATGATAATGATTATTGGGGAAAACGGAATAGTCTGACGGTGAGTGAACTTCTGTTTGCATGCAGCTGCGCAAATTAATATGAAATAAGCAATAAAACCTTCAAGGGCACAACCGCAGGAAGGTACTGGAAGGCTTGAAAATGTTTAGGAAGTTTAGTGTTTAGAAGATTGAAATAATAGACATTCGTGTATTAACGGCCTTTTTTCATAAGGGATTTTAAAGTATTATTTAGCATATGGACGATAATATCACTTTTTATGATGCACAGAAGTATGATTTTAGTGATACTTCATTCAGCAAGCTCCTTCAAAACAGGATACACAGGGTGCTTCTTATCTGTAGTAACTATGCCGCTTTTATGCTGGAAGAAGATGGCCGCATCGATGAGCAAATATTTAATGAATATGTGTCACTGAATCTTCGCTATCCTCCAATCTTTATTCAGGTGGATTCAGAAGAGCGGGCATTTGAGGTTCTGAAAACTGAACATATCGATTTGATCATCCTGACACCCGGAAACCGTGAGCTTGGGGTTTTTCAGCTGGCAAATGACCTGAAAAAACAATACCACGACATTCCAATCATTGTACTTACCCAGTTTACAAGGGAGATCCGTTTGAAAATCGAGAACGAAGATCTTTCTTCCATCGATTATGTCTTTTCCTGGCTTGGTAATTCCGACCTGCTTCTGGCAATAATCAAGCTTATTGAAGACAAGATGAATGCCGAACATGATGTAGAGGAGGTTGGTGTACAAACTATTTTACTGGTAGAAGACTCCATTCGTTATATCTCATCTTATCTGCCAAATTTATACAAGATCATTCTGAAACAGTCTCAGGAATTTCAGCGTGAAGCATTGAATGAGCATCAGCAAATGCTTAGAATGAGAGGTCGTCCAAAAATACTGCTTGCAACAAATTATGAAGAAGCTGAAGCACTGTTTACGAAATATAGAGACAATATGTTGGGTGTTATTTCTGATGTTAGCTTCAAAAGAAATGGAAAGGTGGAAAAACTGGTGGGGATTGAGTTTTGTAAGATGGTTAGGAATACCGATAAACATATGCCGGTACTTATTCAATCTTCCGATCCTGAAAATGAAAAACTTGCCAGGGAACTGGATGTAGGTTTCATTAATAAATTTTCCAAATCCCTGTCTTTTGAGCTGAGAAATTTTCTGATTAAGAACCTTTCATTTGGACCGTTTTTGTTTCGTGATCCGAATACTATGAAAGAAATTGCCCGGGCTGAAAACCTGCAGGAATTTCAACATAAAATGATGACTATCCCTGATGAATCGCTCGACTATCATACAAGTAGAAATCATTTTTCCCGCTGGCTGAATGCCAGGGCTTTATTCCCCCTGGCCCAAATGTTCAAATACCTGAGGAAAGAAGATTTTAATTCCCTGAATGATATTCGCCAATTCTTGTATTCGGCAATTTCAAGTTTCAGATACGGTAAGGGTAGGGGCGTGATCGCAAAATTCGATAAAGATAATTTTGATGAATATCTGATCTTTTCCAGAGTTGGCAATGGTTCTATTGGCGGAAAAGCACGGGGACTGGCTTTCATTAGTTCGGTTATAAAGAAAAACAAGATATTTAATAAATATCCCGGAGTCTATATTACCATACCCAACACTGTGGTAATCAGTACCGATATTTTTGATGAATATATGGAGAATAATGATCTCTATAAGATAGGACTTTCTGATCTTTCAGATGAAGATATTCTACAACATTTTATTCAGGCTGAATTACCCGGAACACTTTACCAGGACCTGTATGCAATCATTGCCGTTATGACAAAACCCATAGCAGTAAGATCTTCAAGCAAACTGGAAGATTCGCACTACCAGCCATTTGCAGGTATTTATTCTACCTATATGATTCCTAATGTGCCTGACAAAAAAAAGATGGTAAAGTTTCTTTCCGACGCTATTAAAGAGGTTTATGCCTCCGTCTACTATAAAACCAGTAAAGCCTATATGTCAGCTACCTCCAATGTGATTGATGAAGAAAAAATGGGAATTATCATACAGGAGGTTTGCGGGAGTGACCATAAAGGACTTTATTTCCCAACATTTTCAGGTGTTGCCAGGTCTATTAATTTCTATCCCATTGGAAGTGAAAAGGCCGAAGATGGAATTGTAAGGGTAGCACTTGGACTGGGAAAATTGATTATGGAAGGAGGCCTCTCCCTGCGATTTTCACCAAAGTACCCGAAAAAGATATTACAACTTTCCTCTCCGGATATGGCACTGAAAAGTACACAGAAAGTATTCTATGCACTCGATTTAGCTTCCGAAAGTTTTGTTCCTTCTGTGGATGACGGGATCAACCTTAGAAAACTTCCCATTGATGAAGCAAGGGATATTCCATCTTTTAGATACCTGGCTTCTACTTATGATTTTGAGAATGAGATGATTCGGGATGGACTGATTACTAAGGGAAAGAGAATAATTACCTTTTCTCAAATCCTGAATCATAAGTCCTTTCCCCTGGCCCGGATAATTATGGAACTTCTGGAAATAGGACAGAGGGAGATGAACAATCCTGTTGAAATAGAATTTGCTGTTAATATGGAACCCGGGACAGATAACACTATCTATTTTACTGCACTTCAAATCAGACCCATTGTGGATAACTTGCAGGGAGAAATGGCAGATATTGAGCAGGTAAACGAGAAAGAAGCGATTATTATTTCTAATTCTGCCATGGGCAATGGCTATATTACAGAGGTCAGAGATATTATTTATGTAAAGCCGAACAGTTTTGATGCATCAAAAACAAAAATAATTTCTTCAAATCTTGAAAAGCTGAACCAGAAGTTTATTCAGGATAATAAAAACTATGCCTTGATCGGTCCGGGTCGCTGGGGTTCCCAGGATCCCTGGTTGGGCGTTCCTGTGAAGTGGCCTCATATTTCACAGGCAAAGCTTATTATTGAATCCGGACTCGAAAATTTCAGAATAGATCCAAGCCAGGGAACTCATTTCTTCCAGAACCTTACCTCCTTCAGAGTTGGATATTTCACCATTAACCCTTTTATTAAGGATGGTTATTATGATCTGGAATTTCTTGATAAAACCAAAGCAGTTTATGAAGACGAACATTTAAGACATGTCAGCTACCCGGAAGATTTAATCATTCGTATAGATGGCCGCCACAATAAAGGAGTAATCCTAAAACCTCCCCTCCGGGAAGATTAAAGATAAAAGTAAAAAGATTAAAGTGTCAAATAAATGAAAAAGAAGGATTTAAGTGAGCGATTATTTCAGTTTTCGGTTCTGGTTATTAACTATTTAAGAAATCTCCCTAATGATCCTGAATATAAGATAATTCGTTATCAGCTGATTAAATGCAGTACATCTTCAGGTGCAAATTACGAGGAAGCACAAGCTGGCTCTTCTCGTGCTGATTTTGCGAATAAGATAAGAATTGCACTCAGAGAAATGAGAGAGGCCAATTATTGGCTCCGGCTATTGGAAGAGATTTTACCTGATAAATATTCCAATGATGAACTCAAATACTTACTTCAGGAATCAAAAGAATTAATGAATATTCTTGGATCAATAATGACTAAAACCCAAAAACAGCCATGAAGGATTAATTTAGTATTTTGTTTGAATCCATTTTTTTACTCTTTATTTTTCCTTCTACTTTAATCTTTTATCTTTTATCTTTACTCCCCGCACTCCCCACTTCCATCCCCCTGTCCACCTTCTTAACCAGTCCCTGCAGAACCTTTCCCGGTCCCACTTCAGTAAAAGAACTGGCCCCATCAGCAATCATATGGATCATCGTTTGTGCCCATCTTACCGGGGCCGTAAGTTGTGCCACCAAATTGTTTTTGATTTCCTCCGGATCGGTCGTAGGCCTGCCTGTATAGTTCTGGTAGATGGGACATTCAGGAGCAGAAAAATGTGTTTTATTGATGGCCTTCGTCAGTTCGGTTTGTGCCGGTTTCATAAGGGGGGAGTGGAATGCACCGCCAACTACCAGTTTAATAGCCCGCCTGGCACCCATCTCCAGAAGCTTTTCCACTGCCATGTCAATACCCCTAATTGAACCAGAGATCACTATTTGTCCCGGACTGTTATAATTGGCAGGAACTACAATTTCATCAATTCCGGAGCAAACTTCTTCTACCAACTGATCTTCAAGACCCAGGATGGCAGCCATGGTAGAAGGCTCAATTTCGCAGGCTTTTTGCATTGCATTTGCCCTTTTTGAAACAAGCTGCAATCCATCCTCAAAAGACAGGGCCCCATTCGCTACCAGTGCAGAAAATTCTCCCAGGGAATGCCCTGCCACCATCTCCGGAAGAAAATCACGGCCAATAGATTTAGCCAATATGCTTGAATGCAGGAAAATTGCAGGTTGTGTAATCTTTGTTTGTTTCAGATCCTCTTCCGTCCCCTCAAACATCACATCGGTAATCCTGAATCCCAGTATATCATTTGCAGTTTCAAATAAGGATCTTCCCAATTCTGCCTTTTCATATATTTCTTTTCCCATACCTGGAAATTGCGCTCCCTGCCCGGGAAATATATAAGCCCTCATATTATTATTTTTCGTGTTTCGATTTTAAAAAGCTCAAAATTCTCCCCCTTTTTTCTTTCAAGCCTGCCTGCCGGACAGGGGGGAGTACCCGAGTTTACGAGCTGTTCTTCTCTAAATTCTCCCCCTTTTTTCAAGGGGGAGTACCCGAGTTTACGAGCTGTTCTTCTCTAAATTCTCCCTCTTTTTTCAAGGGGGAGTACCCGAGTTTACGAGCTGTTCTTCTCTAAATTCTCCCTCTTTTTTCAAG
>SDBS01001684.1_pt1 | contig 22422 bp, 14 predicted proteins | sample 2277091 | NCBI WGS metagenome assembly SDBS01 (sample SAMN10404972, study PRJNA504765) | marine sediment metagenome | isolation source: marine sediment core GS10_PC15, 163 cmbsf | place: Arctic Ocean: Southern Knipovich Ridge | collected 2010
ATTTTAGCTCGAAAATTGAGAAGATGCAGAAAAATCTCAAAACACTCATAGAAGGTAACGAGGATGGGAAAGAAAACAAAGAAAAAAAGGGTTAGAGATAGACTCGCGAAGAAAAGGGGTAAGAAGAAGCCAAAGAAGAAAATTCCACCACCCACCTCAAAAAAGGGTATAAAACAAGAAGCAATAAATAACTTGATGCTTGCTACAATACCACTCGCCAATATAGAAGCATTAAGGGATATGGAATTTGACAGCGAAAAGCTTACTACGTATCTCGAATCAGCAAGGAAAGAGCCGGAACAGCAACCTATAGATTTCATCAGAAATGGAATAAAGAATGTTATAACTCCTGATTTTCTCAATCAAATAAATAAACGCTTTGTTGCAGTGATTGAGAAAAAAGAGGCTTCTCAACAATCATTATTGAGTATAAATGCATATTCCAAGCTTTTTTCAATGGGCATACTTCCGGAGTATATCCCTATGTTTATATTCCTTTTTGCAAAACAGGTAAAAAACCACCCCCTTTCGGATGACCCAAAGATATGGAAGTGTATAATGGATTTCTTACCAAAAAAGGTAGTAACTCCCGAAGAAGGACAGACACTTATTGTACCTGGTAGAGAAAAGTTAGAAGAGAAGAAAGAAGAAGAAAAACGTGACAAACGCTACCCCCACATCATCATCCCTAAGTAAGTAAAATCTCTAATCTGTGTAATCGTTTTCTGTATCTGTGTAATCAGGTGTCTCTGAGAGGTTTTTCAGAGACACCCAATTTTTCCTTGACTTTCCTCCAGGTGTGAAGTAATATATAAATAGCTTAATAACAGAAGTTACTGCTAACATGTTCAATTCTGTGAATGAGAAGAAATCTTAAGAACTTAATGTCTATTAGAAAATTTATGTTAAGATCCTGCCTGATTATCATCTTTCTTTTGCTCATCAGCTGTTTTTTCTATGATACAAAAAAGGGGAACGGAATAAAGGATAAAACTCTGCTTAAAGCAAAGGAAGCCGTTGATAATGAAAACTTTATTGAAGCTTTTAGCCTGTACGATTTATTACTTTTCCTTGACAAAACCTCGAAAGAGGGAAATACTGATCTTATAAAGCTTTACGAAAGATTCAGGGAACACAATAGAGCCATCGAACTTATCTTGAACTACAAACATTTTGTTCCGAAGGATTCGGATTTCGATTCCACCCTTGGAGAATTATACTTCACAACAGGAGATTACGAAAATGCACTACTTTATCTCGGGAGCGGAGAGATCTCAACTCTTAAAAGAGCTATCTGCCTTGAGAAAACAGGAAGAATGACCAAAGCTGAATCTCTCTATACTGCTCTTTTCCCCAGCTTTAATGAAATTTCAGGTTACCTGAGTACAAGGATTGCGTACTGCCAGATAGCTAAGGGTGTACCTGAAAGTATTGTTGACCTTTTTGGTAAACTTGGAAAGGTAATTAAGAACAGGGATGAAAAGTATATAGTTGCAGATGAACTCCTTAAGTATTTTGTTGAAAATGAGAAATACAATGACGCGTTCAGATTACTCTCATTGATGAAAGAGGATTTCCCTGAAAAACATAGTATTCTTGAATTGGAGAGAGCGAATATATTCTCAATAATGAAGAATGAAGAAAAAGCTTTCGACCTGTATCACAAGATCTTTGAGGATGGTGGAGAAGGAGCTTACAGTGCAGGGGTAAAACTCTTAAATACATCAAAACTTCCAAAAAGAGAATATATGAAACTTGCACAAATTTGCTATAACAGGAAAGACTATAAAAACACAAGGAACCTCCTCCAAGAATATGTCGAGAAATCGGATAACAAATATGCCCTTTACCTTCTTGGTATGTCATACTACAAATTAGGTCAGAACAGTAAAACTGTTCAGATATTCAGAAAGCTAAAGGATAAGTATCCTGATAAAAGGCAGATTATCATTTACTATCTTGGAAGGGCTGAGGAAAAGACTGGCGATTATGAGAGTGCAATGAAAGACTATAGCAAAGTGGGAAAAGACAGGAAGAGTAAGCTTGCAGTTAGAGCACTTCACCTTAAAGCCCTATTAAAAGAGGATAAGGGCAATTTTGATGAAGCACTTGAAATCTATAAACAGATAAAAGGAGAATTCGAAAAAGGAGAATATGTTTTTAAATCTATGCTTAGAGGTGGGATTTTAAGTTACAGAATCGATAGTTTATCACTTGCAGAGGAATTCTTCAATAAGGCACGTTATTTGTCAAAGAAGGGCAGAAGCGACTATGTCTCCACCCTATACTGGTTAGGAAGATTAGAAGAAAAAAGGGGGAAACTATCCAAACGCGATTCCCTGTGGAATTTGATTACAACTAAAACCCCTCTTGGTTACTTCTCATTCTATCTTGGAGGAGATGTAGTCACTACCAATGAAGTAGATGTGAACAAGTGGCTTTCTACCTGGACTGATACTCTTTTAGCCCTGACGGAGAAAGAGAAGATTTACTGGCATAGAGGAGAGGTTTTTCTTGATATTGGTTTAGTATCCGAAGCGAATCGGTCATTTTCTCATATTAATCAAACCACATTTGTCTGTTATACCCTTGCTAATCTCTTCAAGAACAAGGGTTTTGATTACCAGGCTATACTCTATTCTCTTAAGGTAAAAGGAAGATCACCAGGTAGTTACTTCTCAAAGGCACCTGCAGAACTCCTGAAAATTGAGTATCCCCTCCTCTATCTTCCAACAATAATTGAAAAATCAAAGAAGCATGGGGTTGAACCAGAAATTATGGTTGCTCTCATCCATCAGGAAAGTGCATTCCAGAGGAAAGCTGTATCGGTTGCTAATGCAATTGGACTTACGCAACTTTTACCTACTACTGCTGAAGAAATTGCAAAAAACAAGGCGATTGATTATGCTGGGCCTGAAGAGTTAAAGAAAAACTATGAATTAAGTATTGAACTTGGTGCTGCTCATTTTTCAGAACTCCAGAAAGAGTTTAGAGAATATGAGTTTTGCCTTGCAGCATACAATGCGGGTGAGCGAAAAGCCAAAGAATGGAAAAGAAAATGGGGAGAAGACTTACCAACCTATTTTGATATGATTACATATAGCGAGACACGAGGTTATGTAAAAAGGGTGCTTGCAAAAAAGGAAATATATAGTCTTTTATGGAATTTTGAGCCAAATAATAATCCAAACAAAATTTCAACCACAGGGAACATAGAAAACATAGGAGTTCATAAATAAAGATTCTATAACCTTTTTGTTTCTCTTTTAACTTCATGAAATCTGTGGTTCAAGGAAGAGGTTTAAAATGAATGAAAGAATTGAAAGAATTAGGGAGTACATGAAGAAAGAGAAAATTGAATGCCTCATTGTTGATTCACCTTTTGACATACTCTATCTCCTTCACATAAACCGATCATATAATTATATTGAGCTAAACTTTGTACTTCTCCTTACCTCTGAAAAGGTATTTCTAATATCAAACCCATTAACCCTAGCATTCATAAAGCAATACATTCCAAAAAACGTAGAGGTCATAGAAATAGAGACAGCATCGTACATAGAAAACCATTTCAGATATACAAAAAAAGTGCAGGATATCATAAAGAAAGAAAAGATTAAGAAGGTTGGTATAACCAGTGTAGCATATATTGACATTTCAGATTGTTGTATAAGGATAGAAAACCCAATTCCCTACTTTGCATCAGTAAAAACTGATACAGAGATTGAATTTATCAGAAAATCAGCTTCAATTCTAAAAAAGGTCTATAAAAAAGCAAAGAAGAAAATTGTAAATGGATGCGGAGAGATAGAGTTGAGAAATGCTATAGATGTTGCCCTTCATAAAGAGGGCAGTGAAAGACGCGCCTTCCCTACCAAGGTTGCCTTTGGGAAAAACACTGCAAATATATTTCCTGTATCTACAATGGAAAGACTGAAAGATAATGACATTATCTTAATAGATATGGGTGGAGTGTATAAGGGTTACGTTGCTGAAATGGGAAGAACGCTTTTCTATGGTGAATCAGATGCAAAACAAAGAGAAATATATGACATTGTTTTAACTGCATATAGAAAACTGAAAGAATTTCTAAAACCAGGAGTAATCGCTGCAGCTGCTGACGCAGCAGTCAGAGATTACTTCAAGGAAATGAAACACGCACAGTACTTTTACCACCCCCTTGGTGAAACTATAGGTCTTGTTAAAGGTGGAATATCACTCGCACCAAACAGCCAGCATGTGCTGAAATCTGGTATGGTTTTTGCAGTTGAACCAGCCCTTTGCCTTCCTGACTGGGGAGGAGTTAAGATAAAAGAAACAATTCTTATTAAAGAAGATGGAATTGAGGAATTGACAGGTGGACCAGAGCAGAATGAATGAACTTTTTACCTCAAATGGAAATATAGAAAATAATCCCCTTGCAGACAGGGTTAGACCTGAAAATCTAAGTGAATTCATAGGACAAAAGCACCTTATTGGAGAAGGAAGAGCCTTGAGGAAGGCAATAGAGGAAGGAATGATCCCATCAATGATACTATGGGGTCCACCAGGAAGTGGTAAAACAACACTTGCCTTTCTTATTGCAAAATATAACAATTCCCATTTCGTGAATTTTAGTGCTGTTCTTTCAGGGATAAAGGAGATAAGAGGTGTAGTAGAAAAGGCTAAAATGGAAAAGACCCTCAAGGGAAAACAAGTTATTCTGTTTGTCGATGAGTTTCATAGGTTCAATAAGTTACAGCAAGATGCATTTCTTCCTTACGTAGAAGATGGGACAATTATCCTAATAGGAGCAACCACAGAGAACCCATCATTCGAAATAAATTCAGCACTTCTCTCAAGGATAAAGATTTACATATTAAAAAAGTTGAGCAGGGAAGAATTAAGAGAGATACTCGAAAATGCTATGATATCAGAAAAAGGACTTAAAGGAAAAGCCGAGTTAACAAATGATGCACTTGACTTCATAATAAATATCTCGGATGGAGATGCAAGAGTAGCACTCAACATAATTGAGATTTCGTACAATGTAGCACCTGAAGAAAATAAAAAGAGAATAATTAATATAAAAATAGCAGAGGATGTGGCACAGAAGAAGACGCTTTTCTACGACAAGAAGCAGGAAGAGCACTATAACCTGATCTCTGCCTTGCATAAGAGTATAAGGGGAAGTGACCCGGATGCAGCTCTTTACTATCTCGCAAGGATGCTTGAATCAGGTGAAGACCCACTCTTCATTTCAAGAAGGTTTGTCAGGATGGCTGTTGAGGATATCGGTTTAGCTGACCCTTTCGCATTAACACTTGCAATCTCTGCAAAGGAGGCAGTTCATTTTATTGGAATGCCTGAATGCGATCTTGCTTTAGCGGAAACAGCAGTCTACCTTGCAACCTCTCCAAAGAGCAATTCTGTTTATAAAGCATACAAAATGGCAAAGGATGATGTGTACAATGTACCTGGTGCCGAAGTTCCCTTTCGTATAAGAAATGCTCCCACCTCCTTCATGAAAAAAATCGGATATGGTAAGGATTACAAATATGCTCACAACTTTTCAGGTGCATTTGTCCCTGAGCAGTATCTTCCGGATGTATTAAAAGGAAAAACCTACTATAAACCCCTCGATAGGGGGAGAGAAAGCAGGATAAAAGAAAGACTTGAGAAATGGAGAGAACTTATAAAGAAGGCACAAGAGCACAAGAAAAAGAAATGACGAAGCCTGTCACTCTCACCCTTAATCCTCTCCCGTCGAAGGAGTGGAATAGGCGAGGCATTTTACCTCGTTGGATGAACCAGGATGGTTCATCTGTTGTAACTTCAGTATTGGGATCAGATCCCTTTCGTTCACTCGCAATAACACAACTCTTTCGTCTTTGCTTAATTGTCTTTCTACCATTTACTTTAACTCTCTCAAGTAGTCATGCTCAACAGCAGAAAGAGACCAACGAGAAAAGGGTAGAGGAAAATAAAAAAACAGATTCAGGAGATAAGTGGATTGCAATGGATAAATTCCTTCATTTTGCTGCAAGTGCAGGAATCACAGGCTTATCATATCATTACTACCATTGCCAGTACAATAACCCTGAAAAAAATAGTATATATTTCTCTATCTCTTTTGCGGGTGCAGCTGGAATCGGAAAAGAGGTTTACGATCATAGATATAAAAAAACAGGATGGAGTTGGAAAGATATTGTTGTAGATGCAGCTGGGATTGCAGTCGGATATCTTCTTTTCATTAGGTTATCAAAAAAATAGCACAGAGTATGAATAAGGTCTACATCACACGGTGGATCCCTGAGTCAGCAATTAAAATTCTAAAAGAACGCTGTTCTGTTCGTGTTAATAAAGAAAACAGGCAACTCAAGAAGAAGGAAATAATTGACAGTATACAGGATGTGGATGCAATTCTTTCGCTACTCACAGATACAATAGATAAAGAGGTTATAGATAGTGCTAAGAATTTGAAAATTATTGCAAACTATGCTGCTGGTTACGATAATATTGATATAAAGGAAGCAACAAAAAGGGGCATAATTGTAACCAATACTCCAGGTGTCCTAACTGAAACAACTGCAGACCTTGCCTGGGCACTGCTATTTGCTGCTGCAAGAAGGGTAGTTGAAGGCGATAAATTCATAAGAAAAAAGAAATTTCAAGGTTGGAAGCCAACTCTTCTTCTTGGTTATGATATTTATGGAAAAGTACTCGGTGTAATCGGAACAGGACAAATAGGGACTGCCTTCGCTCTGAGAGCAAAGGGATTCAATATGAGAGTCTTGTACAATGATAGCAAAAGAAATTATATAATTGAGAAAAGACTGAAAGCAAAAAAGGTCGGATTAAGATTTTTGCTTACCAATTCGGATTATGTCTCACTTCATGTTCCTTTGAATACAAAAACCTATCATCTTATCGGTAAAAAAGAAATAGGATATATGAAAAGAACCGCTATTTTGATTAATACTTCGAGAGGACAGGTATTACATGAAAAAGCACTTGTGGATGCTTTAACAAAAAAGGCTATTTCAGGTGCAGGTCTCGATGTTTTTGAAAAGGAACCTTCTATTTCCAAAAAACTCCTAAATCTTGATAATGTCGTTCTGACCCCTCATATTGGTAGTGCATCTTATGAAACGAGAGAAAAAATGGCTATTATTGCAGTGAAAAGTATTATTGATGTGTTAAATGGCAAAGTTACAAAGAATCCGGTAAATAAAGTTTCTAAGACAAAGAGGAAATCAAGAATCGTACACTAACCTAACATACACATTAACCATATAAACCACATTAAAATCTCACCCCGTAGATATTATCAACAGTATGAAAAAGCGGAAGATCTTTAATTTATCATCCCCCGTGGTAAACCCCAGAAGGAATCCTGTTTCACACGGGGCAGGGCATAGTCCATTCTAATAGGGTAAAGAATCACGCTCATTGTAACGATCAATTCTCCTATTTATGAGGTTTTTTAGAGTCTTAACCTTCTGAATATCTTCAAACCTCCATCCGTTTTTCAAGAAAGCAATAGAGTTATTATGCCATATAGGGTCAAGGTTTTTGAAATTTCCAAACAGTTGCCAGTCAAATGAACCCGGAACAGGTGAGTATTCACTTACATAAGCTTTCGTTCCAAGACTCTCAACAAATTTCAATGTTCTTATAACACCATTTACCCCTTCGTCTTCTCTTCCGGCCATTATATAGATGCCAATATCTTCTCTCTGAATACCAGCCTTTACTAAATTCAATACTGCTGTTCTTATCTCCTCTTCTGCAACCTTACCGCCTGTTTCCCTCTGGAAATTTTCGTCATAACTCTCAAACCCTATCCTTATTGTCTTAAAATTGCATCTATTCAACAGTTCTGCTACTTCCCAAGTTATAAATTTTGCATTGATGCCATTTGGTGTATGGAATCTCACTGCATATTTTCTTTTCTCGATTTCTTCAAAAAGAGGCATGAAGTGTTTATCCTTTTTATATATCAATGCATCATCATAAAAAGCAATATCTTTCACTTTAAATTTCTTCACATATCTGTCTATTTCATCCAAGATCTTATCTCTTGAAAACGAAAAAAACTTCTTTACAAGAAGGTTCGAAACGCAGTATGTGCAGTGAAAAGGACAGCCAAGAGAGGTTAGCATCGATACATAAGGGAGTTTTTCATATAAATGATAGGCAGGGGAAAATGTATTATAGAATTCCTCTACGTTAAAATCCTCATTAAACTTTACTCCTACTTCACGGAGAAAAGGATAGAAATTAAGTCCTGTTATAACTACATCTGCTCCGCTCTTCTTTAGTGCGTGTTCCGTTAGAAGCGTTGGATAGATGCCACCAAGAATAATCTTTGCTTTCGGAATCTCCTCCCTTAAAATCTTAATCATTTCAAATACCCCATTATACCAATATGTCATAACAGAAGTAATAAGAATTATATCCACGTTCTTCTTTTTTCTTAATTCACTCCTGATAATCTTATATGGAACCCCAAACCTCTTGTATCGTCTTGGAATAGATTTTATCTGATCGGGTTTATCAACCTCCTCCTCATAAAACTTGCCCGTTCCATATTTTTTGTTTATGGATTCAAAACCCCCTTTAACCATGGCTGGATGGAAACGATCCAGGCAATCAAGAAATGATATCCTGAATCCTCTTTTTTCAAGAAAAGATGCTATGTACAGTAAACCAAGAGGTTTCAACCATAGATCAAAAGCAGAAAAATCATAAATCCATGGATTTATGAGAAGTATCTTTTTCATTCTTGCTATGTATGACGGTAGCCGCAGGCTTTAGCCTGCGTTCTTTTTCGCACCTTAAAAGGTGCGGCTACATAAACAACATTGCAGCATTCAGCCTCTTCATCTCTTCCTTGAAAATTTCTCTGTATTTCTCATTAATTGGCTCTGCGGGAGGGAGATCCACCTTTAAAGGATTTATCCATCTACCGAGTTTCTTTATACCAAAATGCAGGTGTGGACCAGTTGAAAGACCTGTAGAACCGACATTGCCAATCACCTGTCCCTGCACTACCTTTGAACCTTTCACAATACCTTTCTTTATCCTTGAAAGATGTCCGTAGTATGTGACGAAGCTATTCGGATGGTTTACAATTATAAGCTTACCATATCCCCCCTTCCAACCCGAGAAAATAACATGACCTTCCCCAACTGAAACAACCGGCGTACCCAAGGGAGCAGCAAAATCCACAGCGTTATGTTCTCTTACTATTTTTAGAATTGGGTGATGTCTTCTTTTGGAGAAGTAGGAACTTATTCTTCTATACTGCAACGGTGTCTTTAGCAATTGTTTTCTTAATGAATTTCCTTTTTCATCATAGTAATCCTCTCTACCTTCAGGACCTTTGAAATAGAACGCATTGTACTTTCCAATTTCACCACTATAAACAGCCGCAATAATCTTTCTATTTCTGACAAAATGATTTCTGTAATATTCCCTTTCGACAATAATCTCAAATGTATCATCATTTTGTACCTCTGTTAAGAAATCGATAACCCATGCAAAGATATCAGCAAAATCGAAAACAAGTTCATGGGACTCTCCGATCTTGAGTATCGATTCATACAGACTGCTCGATATAGTACCTTTGATATAGGAAACTGCTATTGAGGGTTCTATTTCTACCTTTTCTGATTTATAACATGTATCAATCTTCGTTACTGTATACCTCAGGAATGGATTTTTCACATACTCAAGTTTTTTAAAAATATCAGAGGAGTTTCTCTGAAGTATTATTGAGTCACCTGGCATACAGCCTCTCATATCAAGATATTCTTTCAGGCTTTGAGTAATTTTATATCTTTCGTTACCCTCTATACCCATTTCTTGAAGAATAAGATCAAGATTCTCACCAGTTTTCAAAACCTTTACACTGTTTTCCACGACTTCTTCCTCAATAACAAGGACTGGATTTGAGTTAGGTGTGGAACGACAAAAAGGAAATAGTCCCACAAAGAATAAGAGTATTGTTTTATACACATATTTTTTAATATTTTTCATAGCTTCCCTTTTAGCATATTTTTCTGTTTTATTCAAGCGAAATCTGAAGCTTTAGGAGGTAGAGAATAAAGATAACAGACTAAGACATTCATGCACTTATAATTCTGATTGCAGGTCAAGGAGAATTTCTACCATATCCTCGAGCTTTTTTACTGAAAGTATTTCCTGTTTTTTATCTTTCCCTTTTGGGACTTCCTTAAGATAATAACCTACCTGTTTCTTAATTCGTCGGACTGTTATCCGCTCTCCTATGCTTTTTTTCATCATTTCAATCTGTCTTAGAAGCACATCTATTCTTTCGTTTATGCTTGGTTCTCCTCTTACACAACCATTCTCAATAAAACTCTTCATACTTTCGAAAATCCATGGTTTACCAATCGCTCCTCTTCCAATCATTATTGCATCAACACCAACCTCATCAAGTAAATAAGTTGCATCCTCTGGTTTCTCAATATCTCCGTTGGCAACAATAGGTATCGAAATATCCTTCTTCATCCTTTCAAAAACAGACCAGTCTGCTTTCTTATTATAACTATCTTTTGCTCTTCTTGCATGAACTGTTAAAAAGCTTATTCCACATCCTTCGAGTATTTTAGATACCTCTTTATAATTCTCTTTATCCCAGCCAACTCTTATTTTTGCAGAGACAGGAATTTTAACGGAAGAAACAACACTCTTGACTATCTCCTTTAACCTCTGCAAATCCTTAAGAAGTGCAGCTCCAGCACCTGTTTTTGTAACCTTCTTTACAGGGCAACCAATATTTATGTCTATGACATCAGGACAAAATTCATTTTCGATGATTTTTGCAGCCTCCCTCATACTCTCGGGTTTTGAGCCAAAAATTTGAATACCAATAGGTCTTTCTCTGTCGTCAAAATTAAGATACTTGATACTGCGTCTCATTCTTCTGCTTATTCCTTCTGCTGAGACCATCTCTGAGAAAACCAGTTCAGCACCAAATGATTTACATATCTTTCTAAAACTTGAGTCCGTAATACCTGAGAGAGGTGCGAGTATCAACCCATTTTTGAGTTCAGTATCTCCAAATTTCAACATACTTTCTTTTGGAGTATTTTATTGATAAGAAAAATGATAAACAAACCTTTAAAGCCAGAAGACAAGGTTCTTACTTTGTATTTTGAAACTTGTGTTTTTCTTGTCATTTGGACTTTGTATTTGAATTTAGAATGGTTAATTACTTTATTGACCTTATTTCCTTATTCTAATGACCAAGATTATGCCGACTACTGCAAATAAGATACTGGGCAACCACGAAGCAAGTAGAGGTGGTACATCTCCCTTTATACCATATGCTTTGGAAATCTGCAGAAGACCCCAATAGATAAAACTAATCAGTAGCGATAGTCCGAATCCAAGAGCAAGTCCGCTCCTTCTTGTATCTGCTGATAATGGCGCTCCAAGAATGATAATTATGAAGGCAACAAATGGAAATGAAATCTTTGTGTAAAGTTCAACAAGAGCTTTTGAAGGATCTTTGCCAGACTTTCTTAATTTTTGCACATAGTCTTTCACCTCAAAATAGTTCATCTCTTCCAATTTCTTAATCCTTCTTGAGAAATCCTCTGGCGTTTCCTTTAATTCCGAAAACTCCCTACTTGTGAATCTAATCACCCTTTGACTGAGAGAATCTATAAACACTCGTACATATCCATCATGAAATTCCCAGACATCACCTTTCCAGATTGCTGTCTTTGCATCAATTCTTCTTACGAGATTATGATTTTCATCAAACTTCAAGACAATCACTCTCTTAATCTCTTTTTTCCTTCCATCGTAGGTTTTTATTGAGTAGTTATAACCATTCTTTCCTTCATATTTCAGATTATTCTGAAATTGATAATCAATAGCTGGCAATTTATTAATCCTGGTTCTCTTATGTTTCTTCATCTTCTCATTTGAATAAGGAACTACTGTTTCATTTATGAGAATTACAAAAAAACTCATTGCTAATCCTGCTATTAGATAAGTAGAAAAAATTCTATAAAGGCTAATCCCGTTTGCTTTTAAGGCAAGTATCTCAAAATGCTTCGCCATCATGCCAAGTGAGAAAAAAAGCGAAAGAAGAACTGCAACAGGAAAAACCAGAACTGCAATAGAAGGAACCTGATAAAGGTAAAAGAGAAAAATATCAAATATTGCAACTCTCTTATCAATAAACTTTGAAAGGTCATCAAAAAGGTCAACAATAACAAAAATAAAAATAAATGCGATGAGAATAAAAAGGAGTGCTTTAAAGAACTCCCTTAAAAGATATCTGTCAAGCGTTTTCATAAATCTTATCCCTTATCCTTGCTTGCAGTTCTTCGAAAAAGCTTAGTCATCCTGTGAAAACTGTTTTCATAGATCGTTCTTTGAGTCATAAATATCCCGATAACGAAAAAAATGATATTGGGTAACCACAATGCCCAGAATGACGAAATATATCCCCTATCTGCAAGTTCCTCCCCCCCTACAAGGAAAATGTAGTAGAGGACGAAAAAAAGGATACTTACTGCAGTAGCAACCGCCACTCCCCCTTTCCTTGTCCTTATTCCAAGGGGAATACCTAAGAAAAGGAAAACAACACTGGCAAACGGAATAGAGTACTTCTTCTGGATTTCTACGGAGTATCTATTAATCTCCCTTCCCTTAATTTTTATCCTTCTCTCTATATCTCTCTTAGTTACGTTATTATTATATTCCTCTTTGAGTTTCCCTATCTCCTTTTCAATCTTCTTTATCCTCTCCCTCATTGCAAGCGCACTTAGTTCCCTATCACTTCTGTAAGAACGTTCTTTTTCAACAAAGTCTTCATCTATGGGAAATGTGATTACGTGTTTCTTAAAAGAAAGTTTCCTGTAATGAAGTAGGTCCTTCTGATCTATCTCGTGAATTTCACCATCTAAAAGAGTTAATACAATCAAATCCTGGTCTGTTTCCATCTTTCCGCTATCTGAAATAACGACCTTCTCAATAATTCCTTTTTTACTTTCGTAGATCAGAATATCATATAGAACAGATTCCCTTTGGTCAATCTTTCTTATGTATATATCATATCCCTTGAATGGACTCGTAAAAATACCCTCCCTCAGTTTTAAGGCAGGTTTCTTCTCATTTATATCTATGAGGAGATTCTTTACTGTATGATTTGATTCAGGAAGTATATGGTTGTTAAAATAAACCATTCCCATACTCAGTAGGATTATTACAAAAAGTACAGGTAAAATAAGCTTATACAGGTTTATGCCTCCTGATTTTAGTGCAATTATTTCAAAATCCTGACTCATTCTCCCAAAAACAGTAATCACAGAAACCAAAACTGCCATAGGAACGGTTAAAGCAATAATAAAAGGAAGACTGAGAACAAACACCTTGAGTACTATGTATGGACTTAAACCCTTACCAACAATGTTGTAAACAAGCTCAAAGACTCTATTCATTATTAGAATAAATGTCAGAACAATAAGTGCAAGGAAAAATGGGACAATGTGTTCTTTTACGAAATATCTGTAGAGTATTGCCATACTTAGATTATACCAAGTGCTTTCTTTCTTGTCAACTATTATTTGGATGAAACACTATAGACCTCTTGTATAGCATGCTCTTATATTGCAAATGTATATTCACCAGAGTGGAACGTAAGCTCTTTTTGTTCGTTTAAATCATTGGAAGAATTAAGGAAATGGGTATAAAATATCTGACCCCATTTTTTTCTTGATTTTGTGAGATTTTATGATATAGTACGGCATGATATTATGGAATACTAACTTATGAAAAGAGCAATTTTAATATCTGTGACAATATTGGTCTTCCTCTCTGCCTTCACCTCTGCTCAGGAAATCCACACAGATACCCTTAAGGCTGATTCAACAACCATCCGATTTTTCTGGGAAGATTTTGCGGAATCATACTTCTCGGGACTCTCCGAGGTAGAAAGAGTACTCAATCTTTATCTTGAGAATCAAATGATAACATACGAGCTATATAAGGATGACATTTTCCTTGATTTCTATAAGATTCAGAGCATGAAGGAATTCATAAAGCACTACTCAGAATACTCGATAAGAAACCTCTGGATCAAAGAGATGCAGGAATCGCTTCAGGAGAAGGAGGAAGGTTACTCTCATGGGCTTGTTCCGGATATTGAACTACCTAAAATCAAAACACCTATTTCTGGAATCATTGGTGAAGGAGGTAAACTTACAGTTCAAGGAAGTGAAAAGATAGATTTTGGGGGTCAGAAAACAAAAATATATGACAAAATTCACCGTCCAAATGAAAGCAGCTCCTTTCTACCTGAATTAAAGATGAAGCAGGTTTTACTTGTAAATCTACAGGGAACTGTTGGGCAGAAAATACATGTTTTTATCGATCATAACAGTGAAGCAGAATCTGACCTTCAAAACAAGATAAAGCTTCAGTACAAAGGTGACGAGGACGAGATTATTCAATTAATAGAAGCTGGTGATATAGATCTTAGTCTTCCCGGTACAAAGGTTATCGGTGCACCACCCAGTTACAAAGGGCTTTTCGGAATAAAAGCGCTAGCCAAGATTGGACCTTTATCTGTTACAACAGTAGCAAGTAAGGAGCAGGGAGAGAGTGACCAGACTACATTTGTTGGACAAGCCAAGCAGGATACTATTGTAAGAGATGATATTGACTATGAAAGGAGGAGGTATTTTTTCTTAGATATGAATTTTGCTGAAGATGATACCATTCTTCAACTAAATATTTATGTTGATGACAGAGATTATACTAATGATACAATTGCTATGCCGGCAAAGACCTATCTTAATGCAGACACCCTGGACACCACCCTTTCCTATACAGGAATGTTTGATAAAAAATTACCTACCACAGAGTATGAACTTTTTTCAAACATTCTTTATCTCAGTTTTTTCTTAGAAAAAGACAATGTCCTTGCAGTAAGATACATCAAAAAGAATATGGTAACAAACACTACGGATACAGTAGGCTCTTTTCCTCCGGGTGACACTCTTGTTCTGAAATTGTTAAAACCCGAAAACAATTCTCCATCCTTTGAAACCTGGGATTACGAGTTAAGAAATGTATACTCTCTTGGGGCGTCAAATATTGCAAGCAAAAATGAAATTGCCATCACAATAAAAAAATACACCTCCGGTGCTGAGGAACCTCCGACAACAGAAAATGGTATCCCCTATACAGTTTTGTTAGGCGTAGATGCAGACTCTAATGGGTATGTCGATCCCGAGTATATAGATGACACACGAGGATATATTTTCTTCCCACATCTACACCCGTTTTCAGACAGCGTTCTTAGCGATCCTAATACAATAATCTATGATACAACTTCCACAAACACAAATCTACACAAGTACTACATGGAATTATCATTCAAAGGTGCAAGAACTATGATATTTCTCGGGCAGTTAAATATAATTGAGGGATCAGAGGTGGTGAAGATTAACGGTATCCTTCTCCAGAAAGATGTTGATTATACAATTGATTACAATACAGGAAGCGTTAAATTTAAAGGAGAAGGTGCAGAACTAATGGCTCAACCCAATTCTGAACTAACAATCGATTATCAGTATGCACCATTCTTCTCAACAGCTTCAAAATCACTGGTTGGAATAAGGGGTGAATATCACCTTTCGGAAACCAATATAATAGGAACAAGCTGGATATACAGAAATATATCCACATACGACGAAAGACCTAAACTCGGACAGGAGCCGAGAAGTGTCATAGTAGGAGAGATAGACGGAAGCATCACCACAAATCCTAATTTTCTTACAACACTCTGTGACAAACTGCCTTTTATAGAGACAGAACAACCTTCCCAGGCAAAAGTGGAAGGTGTTTTTGCCCTATCAATGCCAGACCCCAATTCAATGGGAGAGGTTTATGTAGATGACATGGAGGGTGTGAAACAGACAACGGATATTGGAACCTCGATGTGGATGTGGCATTATGGGAGTGTCCCGACGGGAAAAGATACAAGCACTCTTGGAGAATACTACTGGTATGAACCCAATAGAGAGGAATGGATAAAAAAGGGGGACATATTCCCGACTCTTCCCAGTGACCAGAAGAATGACCTTACACCATATATGAGAATTGCCTTCTACCCAAAAAATAACGATCCGAATTCCTGGATGAGTATAATGAATCTGATGTCAAAGATAGGTGATGACCTTTCAAAATCAAGATTTCTTGAAGTCTGGGTAAAGGGAAACCAGGGTAAACTGCACTTCGATATCGGAAGGAGTATCCCAGAGGACGTACCCAGAAGGACAAAAGAAGAGAGTATAGTGGGATTCAACAATACAATTGATACGGAAGACAAAAACAAAGACGGTCTTCTTGATGCAGATGAAGATACGGGTCTTGATGGAGTTAAAGGAGAAGATGGTGATAACATTCCAGGTGATGACGGAAACGACGACTATCCTGAAGAAACCATAAATCAATCAAATTATCATAAACTTAATGGTACAGAAGGAAACGACCGTCTTGATACAGAAGATCTTGACAGGGATGGCTCATTGAATGTAGATTCACGATACGTTGAATATACAATATCTCTTGAAGCACCTGATTCCCAATATGTTGTTGAAGAGCACGATAATGGTTGGAGGCTCTTCAGGATTCCTCTTAATGATACAGTAGTAGGCTCAAAAATAGGAGAAATGGATTGGGAATATGTTAAATCCGTAAGATTATGGATTGATGGATTTACTCAACCAGACACTCTCCAGATTTACTCTATTGAGATAACAGGTACTACATGGGGAAATATGGGGATAACAATCTTGGATACCCTTACCCTGAGTAGTGTTCAGTCTGATGAAAAACTGTTTATAACTCAAAAAAATACGGAAGAGCATCCAGATTATTTCGCTCCCTTTGACCCGGGAAAAGACCAATATGGCAGGGCTAAAAGAGAACAATCTCTTGTCCTTCAGTTCTACAACGTCAAACTTTTGCATAAAGGCTCGGTCTTTATGCAAATAACGAAGGCAGAAGACTATACGACTTATGAGAATCTTAAACTCTACGTGAAACGTAAGAACGGAGATCCCATAAAATTCTATATAAGAATAGGCGGTGATTCAACAACCTACTATCAATTCGAGAAGACTATCTCAACCTCCTGGGAAGAAATTACTATCCCATTCAAGTCATTTACTGACTTAAAACTTGAAGCACCAGAGGATTCACTCCATTACAAAAAGGGAAATTATTCTTTCAGAAACAATCCAAGCCTTACAAATGTTAAGTATATTGAACTCGGATTTATTAATGAAAGTAATACCAACGAGAATGGTGAAATATGGATAGATGAATTGAGACTGACATCACCAAGAAGAGACAAAGGTACTAGTATGAATATAACAGGGGAACTTAGAATTGCAGATTTCATATCACTTTTTGGTTCTGCTTCAATGATTGATGCAGATTTTCAGCAACTAAATATGAACAAGGTAACACAGTCCAACACAAGGAATTATAACTTCACAGGCAGCCTTGCACTTGGGAAATTATTCCCAAAGCTGTGGGGAATTAATATGCCTGTAACTCATAGCCAAAGTAAATCCGTAGGCTACCCAAAATATAAAAGTGGTTCGGATGTAATCCTTGATTCTGAACAGGCAGCGAAAGAAAAAAGCCTCAGTGGTTCAAGAAATGAAACTGTAAGCTTCAGAAAAACCACAAAATCAACCAATTTTATCAATCACATTCTAATTGACCCTCTAAAGATTAATGCATCCAGAAAAAGCACCCACTCCCAGACACCAACTAACATGGACTCCACAAGACAGCAGGCTGCATCAGGAAATTATAGTTTTTCGCCAGTCATTAGTCCTTTAAGATTACTGAATCTATTTGATTTCTACTATTTCCCTCGAACTTTTAATACAAGCGCAGGGTACACGAAAAACTGGTCAAGACAGTTTACTTACCAGGAAACAGGATGGAAACTATCTACACATAATCTAAAGAGATATCTGAGCCTGACAAAGGGGTTTCAGTACAATCCTGTTATCATCCTTACAAGCAACTATTCAGATGATGAAACAAGGGATCTGGACATAAACTATGACAATGATTCTTTGGAAAAAAGATTTGGGGAAGTTATAAATCTAAATAAGACATTTTCATCATCCTTTTCACCAACATTCGGGAACTGGACGAGACCAAGACTCTCCTATTCTTCAAACTATTCAGAGGATAGAAAACCTGAAAATCGCACTATGGTTGAGGACTCATTTCCTGTAAGAAACGTTGGAAATGCAAACATTGTTTCGCTTTCTTTTGACTTTCCACTCTCAAACATATTAAAGCTGATTACAGGAATCCGAGATGAGTCAAAGGATTCTACAACAGTAACTGGTACTCCTCAATGGATGGCAATCAAGTTAGAGCAGTTCTCAAACTACATATTACGACCAAATTTATCAATAAGCAGAAGCAGACACACTTCATTTGGTGCTCTTAAAGGAAAGCCCAGTTGGCAATACCAGTTTGGATTAGAGGATGAAATTCCTAACGATCTGAAACATCCAAAACCCGCGTATGGTATCTCGTTATCTGACCGGAAAAGCATTTCAGATAATTTCTCTGTGACCAGTGGTCTTAGTACGGGTCTCTTTACAGTAAACACCTCATACAACACATCCAAGAATACGAGTACAAGTCCAAGCAGTCAACAAATATCAAGATCAACTACCTGGCCTGATATAGCTATACAGTTTTCACAACTTACAAGATTTGTGCCAAAAAATACCATACTTAAATCTGCAACAGCTTCAGTTAATTACAGAAGAAGTACAAGCTCTAATGAAATTGCCAATGAGGGGATTCAATCTGAATCCGATAATGTATCGTGGGGTCCATCGTTTCAGATGAACTGGCTTAGAGATATCAGGACAAGTTTCTCAGCAAATTTCTCAGTTAATAAATCCCAAAATTATTCTGGTACGTTTTATGAAACAACATCAAGGACAACAGGTTATAATCTCTCAGCAGCATATTCTTTCAGGGCTCCTACTGGTTTGAACTTACCCCTAATCGGAAAGAAAATTCACTTTTCAAGCAATCTTGATGCAGGACTTGATTTTAACTACTCAAAAAACTATTCCACTTCATCAAGTTTCTCAGGTCCAGCAAACTATATGATCAGTTATATGATTTCTCCTCGGTTAAGTTATAGCTTTTCTAACAGCATCACTGGTGGATTGATAGGAAATTATTCAACGATTAATGATAAGAAACAGGATAAAAAATCAAGTACAACTGGACTGGATTTGTGGGTTGAATTTAAGTTTTAAGAAAGGATGTAAGATAAAGTAACAAACCACTGAGAACACAGAGAATTAGTGAAAGGTGGTAACAACGAAAGGAGATATTATGTGGCAGAATTGGGTTCTTCTCTATGTAGGTTTATGGATTTCATATTCAGGTTTTATATTTGGCAAACCAGTGAAATGGCATAATATGTGTTTTGGTATCATCATAGTTGTTTTCTCGCTCTGGGCAGGTTTTAAGACCAAAAAACTTAGACAGAAGGGGAATGATCAATGAAATTTTTATTCCCAGCCCTTCTCTCTCTTTTATTGATTACATCACTCTTTGCTGGAATCCCTACAGAACAAGATCTTAGAACATTCCTTGATGAAATAAATCAGCCTATTATTCTCTCAATCAATGGTTGCAATTTCAATTCTTCTTTCTTTCTATCAGGGATACCCCATTTCAATGTGGAAACAGGGATGACAGGTTTGGAATTCAGTATAAAAAACCCGGAAGGAGAGGATACCTTTAATAATACTATCTCTACATTTTATCTGAAAGGGAGTATGGGAATCTTTGGTGGATTTACTCCTGTATCCTCATGGAGAGGGTTCTTGGGAATAGAGATAGGAGCACAAGGATCTATATCCCCCATGCTGGGAACACTCAAACAATATAAGCAAAAGAACCCTTTCAGTGCTTCTTTTGTATCCAAGCTAAACCTGCTTAAAAACTACGAATTCATCCCGACTGTTTCATTCTCTTTTGAGTATACCTACGTATTTGATACAAAATTCAGATTCTCTAATAATACAGAAGGTCATGCTTCTTGCTCATTTAATATCAACAGTCTCTATTACCATTTTGATATAAGAGAAAATCTTGGATTGGTTAATATATATGCTGGAATTGGATGGATATCAGCAACACTGAATGGCGATTATATTATTGAAGAGAATGAAGGTAATTATCGAGTCGAGCCTGGAATCCTCAGTAAATTTAATCTTGGCTTGACTATTCCAGTAGAACTCATAGATGTTAATCTCGAATTCGGGAAATCCGGATCCTTTGGATTCTATGGAGCTGCTCTTGGATTTAGAATGTAACTACCGAATGATAAAAACTAATATAGAGAAGTTAGAGATCTTTAATCTGTACTCTGTTGTCTGTTATCTGTCCTCTGACTTCTGTCTTCTGTAAAATCATTATGTATTACCGAATTGAAGTATCAACAAAACCATCATTGCCGGACCCAATAGGTAAAGAAATCGAAAAAGATGTTCGACACCTTGGTATTAAAGGAATTGAGAACATCCGTTATATAAGGGTTTATATCCTCAATACAGTGAAACTAAAAAAAGAAGAACTGAACCTTATCTCAAAAAGCATACTCTCCGATCCCATTTCAGATGTCTGCAGTATCTCAGGTCACATAACGCATGGAAATAAAAAGGAAACTACCTTTGTTGAGATAGCGTACCTCCCAGGGGTAATGGACCCTGTTGCACTTACCACCCTGAAACTCCTTAAAAAAATTGAAATAAAAGGAATAGAGGATGTAAGGACCAGAAACCTATATAAGATAACTGGCAAAGCGAATAAAAAAGCTGTTGAATTTATGGTAAAGAAGCTCTTAATGAATAATGTAATCCAGATATGGTTGAAAGATGATAAACAATTGTTCACGAAGAAAAAACCAACCCTCTTGAGGAAAAGAAAAGTTAACATATTGAAAAAGAATAAGAAAGAACTCCTTGAAATATCAAAAAGGGGACTCCTTTCCCTCAATTTTGTTGAAATGAAGAGTATTCAGGATTATTTCCTAAAAAAAGGAAGAGAGCCTTACGATATTGAACTTGAAACAATTGCACAAACATGGAGTGAGCACTGCATCCATAAAACATTTAAGGGAATAATTATTTATAACGGAAAAAGAATTGAAAACCTGCTCAAAAATACAATCATGAAAGCAACAGAAGTTGTGAACAAGAAATATTGTGTTTCTTGCTTTAAGGATAATGCCGGTATTATTAGATTCAACAAGGATTTCAATATTACATTTAAAGTAGAGACACATAATCACCCATCAGCACTCGAACCCTATGGTGGTGCAGGAACAGGTATAGGTGGAGTAATAAGGGATACGCTTGGAACTGGATTGGGAGCGAAACCCGTAGCCAGTACTGATATTTTCTGTTTTGGACCCATGAACCTTTCATTAAAGAATATCCCATCAGGTGTATTACATCCCAAAAGAATATTCAAGGGAGTAATTGCAGGAGTGAGAGATTATGGTAACAGGATGGGAATTCCAACAGTAAATGGAGCTATCATATTTGACAGGACATACCTGTACAATCCTGTAATCTATTGCGGGAATATTGGGATCATTCCCGCTTGTCTTTCTAATAAGGCACCGCATGATGGTGATATAATTGTTGTCTGTGGAGGAAAAACGGGGAAGGACGGCATACATGGTGTAACATTTGCTTCACAAGAATTGGATGAAACATCCGAGATTAGCTCATCGGGGGCAGTTCAAATTGGAAATCCAATAACTGAGAAAAAACTTACTGATGCTCTTCTTCAGGCAAGGGACGAAAACCTTTACAATTCAATAACTGATTGTGGTGGAGGCGGACTATCCTCTGCAGTAGGAGAGATGGGGGAGGAACTTGGGGTAACTGTCCATCTCGAGAAGGTTCCATTGAAATACGAGGGACTCAGGTATGATGAAATCTGGATTTCTGAATCACAGGAAAGAATGGTTATATCTGTTCCAAAGAATAATATGAAAAGATTGAAGGAAATTTTCCTGAAACACAATGTTGACTTTGCTGCTATAGGCAGGTTTGAGAATACAGGAAAACTCAGGCTTCTCTTTAGAAAAGAGAATGTTGGAGAACTTGACATGGATTTTCTACATAAAAAATGCCCTCTCTCAATAAAAAAAGCATATTGGAAAAGAAACCATTTTTCAGAACCAATCCTACCAAAAAAAACTCCTCTGGAAAAAATACTCCTCAAGCTTCTCTCTCATCCTAATATCGCAAGTAAGGAAGTTGTAATAAGACAATATGATCATGAAGTACAGGGGATGAGTTCCCTCAAACC
>SDBS01001685.1_pt1 | contig 22418 bp, 20 predicted proteins | sample 2277091 | NCBI WGS metagenome assembly SDBS01 (sample SAMN10404972, study PRJNA504765) | marine sediment metagenome | isolation source: marine sediment core GS10_PC15, 163 cmbsf | place: Arctic Ocean: Southern Knipovich Ridge | collected 2010
ATAACTAAAGTAAAATCTATCCCAATAGAACCTTCTTATCTTGATGAAAAAATAAAATGCTTATTAGGAAAACTACAATTTTTAGCAGATTCTCAATCTCAGAATTTATTTCCTAATGCAAGTATTGAACCTTTAATTCCCCAAAAACATATAGAACGGATTAATTACTGGTTTAGCGAACAAAATAAAAATGAATTAGGAATGATATTAAGAATAATTTATGATGAAGAAGATAAAACAATCCGAGATTTTTTTCTTATAGCATTTAGTCACATTTTAAAAAATTGTTCTATATGGCTTCAGGCAAGTACTAAACCCACCAGAGATTTTAAGAAAAACCCGACCAAGCCCTATATTGTATTGAGAAGACATTTAAAAAAAATGCAAAGAGGAAATAACAGTTTTTATCAGATTGCTCCTCTAAAAGTAAAAAACAGTATAAAAAATTACCTAAATATAATAATACAAGATGCAAAAACCCAACCCACATCTGACAATGAAATAGATTTAATAATTAGTTCAAGCCCTTATGTAACCAGCTACGAATATGCAGATTTACATCAACTTTCCACTATCTGGTTGGATTTTGCAGATAATTTAACCAAATATAGAAAAGAATTTATTGGGTCTGCACACAAATATAGTAATGATAAAAAGTTAAAAAGTAATATAGCACAAGAAATTGCCGATAAAATGCTAGAAAAAAATAAAAAAATGGCAAATGAAATAAGAACTTTTTTTATTGATATGCAAGAAGTGTTTGACGAAAGCTATCGTATTTTAAAAAGTGGAGGAAGGTGCTGCTATGTAATTGGTGATACTTGTTTGAAAGGTGTAAATATTCTAAATGCCGAAGTCTTCGCAGAAAGCTTGCAATATTCAGGATTTATTATTGATAGATTAATCAAGAGAAAAATACCCTCAAAAATATTACCACAAAAAAGGGATTTAAAAACAGGGCGGTTTGCCAGCAACCATAACGGAAATTCAGAAGCCTACCCGATAGAATATATCGTAATAGGATTAAAGGAGTAAAAAATATGAAATTTGAAGATTTAAAAAAAATGTATTTGCAAAAAAAGGAACAATTTGGTGCTAATACATACAAACACATTTCACAATTATTAAAAGAAGCGAAGGTATTTCATAAAAAAGATTGGCTAAAAAATCCCACTAAGGGCGGAGACCACGAACAAAGCTGGAGAGCATTTAAAGGGAAAAATTTAGAAAAATTAATTCAATACATGATTACCGAAGAAGTTGAAAATCTCGGATTGAAAGTAGTTAACGGTAATAAATTGGAAAGATCAGTGAATTTACCTCTAGAATTAAGTAAGGTTAAAAGAAATTTAGTAATTGATTATGGGGAATTTGGGTTACATTTACCCGATGTGGATATTATTATTTATAGTCCAAGCAGTTATAAAGTTTTAGTAGTTATTTCAAGTAAAGTAACTTTGAGAGAGAGAATAGCTCAAACTGGTTACTGGAAACTTAAACTTCTACAAGATGAGGCTACAAAACACATTCGAGTTTATTTTTTAACACCAGATGAAGATGGAACATTAACCTTTAAGAAGCCAGCAAAAAAGGGAAGAGCTATTCTAGAAGTAGATTTAGATGGAAGCTATATTTTAACTGAAGAAAAAATAGAAGAAAGCAATAAAGTTAAACTATTTGAACATTTTATAAAAGACCTGAGAGGATTACTAAAAAATGGCAAATAAAAAACCTAATTTTGAAACAACAACATTGTGGGATTTTCCAACTCAAAATTATGGAGATAATCCCCACGGAAGCAATAAATATTCCGGTGTGACCCCCGCTTTTATTGTTTGGAATTTAATTCAAAGATACACTAAAGAAGGTGATTTAGTAGTAGACCCAATGTGTGGAAGCGGAACTACTATTGATGTTTGCAAAGAAGAAAATCGAAAAGTTTTGGGATTCGATATAGTTCCTTACCGAGCAGATATAAAACAAGCAGATGCAAGAAAATTACCGTTAAATAATGAGACTGTAGATTTTGTTTTTATTGATTCCCCCTATTCAGATAACATAAAATATAATGATCATCAAGATAATATTGGCAAAATATCTTGTGAAAATCCTGTATTTTTTGAAGAATTAGACAAAGTAGTCAAAGAAACCTATCGGATTTTAAAAACAGGCAGATACATAGCCTGGTTAATTGGAGACCAAGCAAAAAAGAAAAAATTTACACCAGTGGGGTTTAAAATATATTCTATGCTTGAAAAGTATTTCACACCGGTTGATCTTGTATGTGTTACAAGACACAATCAATCTTCGAATACCACTATTTGGCACGAGAGAGCGAAGAGATATAATTTTTATTTGAGAGGATTTAAACATTTAATAATAATGCAAAAATTAAATAAATAAAAATTACTATGTTGTTTAAAATGTGACAGTGAGATAAAGAAGCGTTTCCTGTCACGTATAAAGGTGGGACGTTTACTTAAAAAATATCTAATAGAAAGGGGGGAGAGCAATTGTAGAAGTCGATTTAGATGGAAGTTAATAATGATTGAAAACAAAGTAAAGAAAGAGAGAAGGTAATATTATGTTTGATATATCTAAATACATAAATGGACAAACCCCAAAAAATCGCTACAAAATTCAATTAGCTCGTCTTACTAGTAAAGATATAGATATTAAACGCTTTCAAAAAGTTATAGATAAAGGAATAAAAAATATAACAGAAGGTATAAGATCTTTTTGTATTTATGGGGACCCTCAAAGTGGCAAAACAGAAATGATGATAGTATTTACAGCAAAACTTCTAGATGCAGGTCATAAAGTAGTAATAATACTAATAAATGATAATGTTGACCTATTGAGGCAGAATTCAAGAAGATTTTCAGAATCAGGATTAGACCCTTCTCCTAAGGACTTTACCGAAATTATTGATCCAAATGTTCATATTGGCAACCAAGAGTGGGTAATATTTTGCAAAAAAAATTCAAAAGATTTGCAAAAACTTATTGATAAAATTGGGAATATTGGTGAAAAAGTTATTATTGATGATGAAGGCGATTATGCTACACCTAATTCGAAAATAAACAAAAAAGAACAAACCAAGATAAATCAGCTAGTTGAGCAATTATTAGGCAATGGAATTTATATTGGAGTAACGGCTACACCAGCACGACTTAATTTAAATAATACTTTTGATAATTCTAGCTCTCATTGGATATGTTTTGGGCCACATAATAAATACCATGGTCAAAACACTTTTTTCCCCATCAATAATCATTTGAAATATAAGCTAAATACCTTACCTAACGAATACGATCATCCTAAATATTTAAGAAAAGCCTTACTTAGTTTTTTTGTAAACGCGGCATATCTAAACATAAAAACAGGCAAAAATTATTGTATGCTAGTACATACGAGCGGAAAAATGATTGATCATTCAGAAGATTACAAGCAAATCAATCATGTTTTAAATATCCTTAGTGATCAATCTCCTGAAGAAGATTTTGAAAAGCTTGTAAAGCAAATATTTGACATTGCTAATGAACATTTTAATTCGGAAAAAAGCGATGAAATAATAACTTATATTTTAACTAACATTAAACGTAATAAAGTCGTTGTAATGAACAGTGATAGGGATAGAAAAAATTATGATTTCACACAAGCTACAAATCCAGTATCCCTATTCACAATTGCCATCGGAGGTAACATTGTTTCTCGAGGTGTTACCTTTGAAAATTTATTATCAATGTTTTTCACAAGGGATGTCAAACACAAAATACAACAAGATACATACATTCAAAGGGCAAGGATGTTTGGCGATAGAGGTGATTATCTAGAATATTTTGAATTAACAATTCCAGAAAATCTATATTTGGATTGGCATAGATGTTTCATTTTCCATAAACTTTCATTACAATCTGCAATTTCAGGAAACACGCCTATTTGGATTGAGGATAACAGAGTAAGATCTGTTTCGTCCAGTAGCATTGATAAAACAACAGTTAGAATGGATAGTGGGGAAATGTGTTTTGCAATTTTTGATTATTCTAAGGAAATTGAAAATATATTAGCTAGCCCAAATAACTCTTTCATGATATTAGATAGTTTGAATGAATTACTCGGCGATGATTGTTTGCCTAAATTTTTATTAGAGTTTATTCAAGAATTTAGTTACGATGGAATAAATTCATTAGCAGTACATCAATCAACTGATATTTCAAATCGCGGAGAAGACGTAAATAAAGATACAATTGAACGACCTAAGGGATTTATTGGAAATTCAGAAATGGAAAAGGGAAAATATCCTCATGCAACTCATCATGTCAAAATATTTTTTAATTCAAAAACTAATAAGGCAAGAGTTTTTTATAGATATATTAATAATGTTAAATTCTTAAAAAATTTAAAAAAGTGTTAACATTATGAAAAATTTTGAATTTTTTCATGGTGCCGCTATTATAAAAATAGTACATTCCGGGCACTTTAAAAAAGTAGAGAGTTTTGGCAAAAACAATTCCTCTTATTTATTAGACGAAAAAATAGGTCTTTATATTAAGTATTCCTCAAAAAGAATGCCTCCCTGGTCTTTTACCTTTGATAATGAGCATGTGAGTGATGCAAAAGAGATGTTTTCCTTATTAGGAAATGTTTTTATAGCCCTTGTTTGTAATTATGATGGAATTTGTTGCTTAGACTGGCAAGAATTCAATACGATAATATCAATTGACAGTAAAATTTATCCAAAGTGGATTAGAACTATCAGAAAAAAGAATGAAAAATATTCTGTCTATGGCATCGATGGCAATTTGAAACACAAAATTGGAAATAGTGACTTTCCAAGCAAATTAAATATATCAAGGGGGTCAAATCTTTGTCCTTGACAGTTAATTAGTTTGACCCTAGCAACTTAAACGGCTAAATGCTTCGCACTTTGGATATGCTGAAACATTATGTGCAATGCACACAGGAGAGAATTTGAATGATTAAACAAGGAGATGTAATTCCTTATATTGACATGTGCAAAGAAGAAGGTGTTAATCTTCAACGAGGTATGAACTTTAGGTTGAAAGGTGGCTTTACCGTAATCTTAATGAGTATTCGACCTGGGGCACCTTATGCAGATCAAATTGAAGAAGAAGGTAAAATGTTAATTTACGAAGGGCATGATACACCATTTAGAAAAGGTGGCCAAAATCCTAAAATGATTGATCAACCTAGGAAAAATCCAAGTGGAAGTCTAACTCAAAACGGGCTTTTTTATAAAGCTGCTAAGGAATATAAAATCAACAAAAAGAATGTAGAACCAGAATTTGTTAAGGTTTATGAAAAAATTAGATCAGGTATTTGGGTTTACAATGGGATATTCAAACTTGTAGATGCCTGGCAAAAACGTATCAATACACGAAAGGTTTTCAAATTTAAACTTGAACTACTGAATGATGAGGTCAACATAATTAATGGTAGGCAATATGGTATTGAGCATAACCGGATCATTCCCACTGCAGTTAAGTTAGAGGTATGGAAGCGAGATAAAGGAAGATGTGTTAAGTGTGGCAGTCAAGACAATCTTCATTTTGACCATATTATTCCATACTCTAAAGGAGGATCATCACTTGTAGCTGAGAATATTCAAATTCTCTGCGCAAGGCATAATTTAATAAAGAGGGATAAAATAGAATAAGATGTAAGATGTTGCATTAAGGGGGTATTTTATTTTTAACCCCCACAACTTATTCTCTAAATTGTGAATATCATATTATTGAATATAAGATATATTTACAAAGATGATTAATTATGAAAAAATTAATGATTAAAGGAGGGCAACATGAATGAAATTTTGTCCGACATAAAATACAAATTAACTAAAAATTATTTTCAGAATGAAGAACACGTAAGAATTTCTTTGGTATTAAGAATTTTATTTGAATTAGGATGGGATATATGGAATCCAAAAGAAGTAAATTCAGAATTTAAAACTGTTCCGAATGAAGATACTAGCCGTGTTGATATAGCTCTTTTTTTAAGTGAATACTCACCTCCATCAATTTTCATTGAAATAAAATCTGTTGGAAAAATTGTCACAGATCTATTTAGGATTGAACAACAATTAGGAGATTATAATAGAAATAACACAGCTCAATTTTCTATAATCACCGATGGTCAAAAATGGAGGTTTTATTATTCGCAGACAGGTGGCGAATTTTCTCAGAAATGTTTTAAAGTAATAGATATTATACAAAACGATTTATCAGATGCAATAAATTCTTTAACTTTATTTTTGTCTAAAGATAAGATTTTATCAGGTAATTCTAAAAAAGAAGCGGAAAGATTATTAAAATTAAACCAAAAACAAAGAGCATTAGAAGATGCACTGCCAGTAGCTAAAAGAATGATTTCTGAATATCCATTTCCAAGCCTTCCTCACGCATTAGTAGAGATTGCGTTAAAGTTAGGATTTACTATAAGCGAAGAAGAAGCAAAAGAGTTTGCTCAAAAGAGTACGAAAAAAAATACAATAAACGAGAAACCTTCAACTAAAATTATAAATTTTCAGATAAAAGACAGGGATAAATTTTCTTCAGACGCTACCTATAATCTGGATTCACTTCCGAATATGAATATCACAAGTTCAAAACCTTCCAAAATTATCATTAATACAAAAGAATATGATACTAAAGATTGGACCGATTTGTGTAAGAAATTTGTATTGTTTTTAATAGAAAATAATTATTTAACAGAAAGTAATTTACCGATCTCTACGTATCCTGGAAAAGATAAATATTTTATTTCTAAAGAAGCCAAACATAAAAATCCAGAACGTAATGGAAAATGGGTAAAAGTAGGCAATTTATTTATTGATGTTAAATATAATGCAAATAATCATGTAAGGAATGTTTTGAAAACATTGGATTCTCTCAACATTCAAAATGATATTGATATAAAAATTAAATTTTCTTAATTTAAATGTACTAATTTTGAGTAATGTTACACTTAGTTTAAAATAAATTGTTTGTTGGGAAACTAAATAAAATATCTAAGAGGTTTTTTATGCTTTATTTTGCTTATGGTTCAAATTTAAATTGGGAACATATGAAGAAAAGAGTTCCGTCATCATTTTTTATTGGTAAAGCAAAATTAGAAAATTATAGATTAGATTTTACAAGGAAATCAATAAACTGGGATTGTGGCGTTGCAGATATCGTTGAAGATAATAAATATGTTTGGGGAGTGATATACCAATTTGATGAGGAGGATCTAGGGAGATTAGATAGATGTGAAGGTTACACTCCAAACAGAGTAAAAAATGCATATAAAAGGATTGAGAAAATGGTTTATCTTGAAGGCACAAAAGATCAACCCATGACTGTGTATACATATGAAGTAATTGATAGGGAATTTGGAAAACATAAACCTAATAAAAAATATAAAAATCTGATTGTAACCGGAGCAAAACATTGGAAATTACCAGAAGAATATATAAAATTTCTTGAAAATATCGAAACCATGAAAGATAAATAGAGTTAAATCTTTATTCTTGGCGGTTTATTACACTATTTGCCAAGAATCAAGATTTTGCCCCATTTTCCTATTAACTTTCAAAGATACTTATAAGGAAATACAAAATGAGTAAGATGCCCATTGCTATAGATAATTCCGTACTAGGCGATTTAGTTGATCCAAATTTACCAGATAATAAAAAGAAAAATAATGGTGCATTCCTTCAAATAATTGAATTAAACTATAAAGGTATTTTTGAGATTGGTATTTCAATTTCTATTACTAAAGAAATAATAGGGCAGCCACCTATTTTTTTGAGATAAAAATAGACAAAAAGAATATTTCTTTTGGGGAGCATGAATTCCGAATGAGTTCTGGGAATGGTGTATTAGCTCAATAATCCAGTAACTTTTTCTAATTTTTCATAAAAGAATTTGATTGTGGTACTGTTGGTGTGGGAAGAAAAAGATTGAGGGAGAAGCTCTTTAATAATACTAACTTGAAGGATTTATTTAAAAGAATAAAATGTATCTGTCAAGAACAAAGATTTGATCCCGGTAATTCCAATTGGTTATTTGTTCCATGTTTCCACAGATAAAACGAATTATCTATAATATAGAATTAATAGGAAATGATAAATATGTTAAAAAATAGAAATATTACTAGCCCAATTAGAAGTGGTTTTGATTATCAAGATATCTGGACACTTAAATTAATTGGAGAATGGCTATTAAATCCCAATAAATATAAATGGATTAAAGTTGAAGCTAACCCTACCGAAACACAATTTTTTCTTGACGACATAATCCTATTGGATGCCGATGATAAACACCATCTTTATCAAACTAAATTTAAAGTAGATGAGCAATATCAATGGAATTGGGATGATTTTTTAAAAAACAGAAAAGGTAAAAACGGTAGCAACTTAACATCATTACTTAATAAATGGGCTTCGTCATTTGAAAAATTAGGAAATGAAAATATTAGAAAAGCTGATCTTATTACTAATGGTTGTTTTTCAGAAGAGATACAAAAATTTTTATCCAATCAAAAAATTGATATTAAAAAACTAAAAAAAGAAGATTTTAATTTATACAAACAGATAGAAAATGAAATAGGCAATAAAAAAACTATTAAAGATTTTTTTAACAAATTTAAATTTATCTTTGAAAATGAAAATATAGATGATATTGAGAGAAAAATAATAAAAGAAATATTTTTAAATTCACTTAGTGCAACTATCCATGGAGTCAACAATTTATTATTAGAAATAAAAAAAGAGGCAAGGAAACAGTACACTAATAAGCTTACTATAGGACAACTTAGAAAATGGTGTGAATTTGATAGCCCAAGACCTTTGAATGAAAATTTTGAGGTTCCATCTGATTTTCAATTTTTTAATGAAGCTACCCATAGAGATGTTTTTCAAGATTTGCAAAACGCTAATGGTGGAATAAAAGTTATTTACGGCAATCCTGGTACAGGGAAAAGCGTGTACCTTTCAAAATTATCTAACATACTTAAAGAGCAAAAAATTGTGACCATAAAACATCATTATCATATTAATCCCTCAGAGACCAATTCCTTTGAAAGATTAAATTCCCAAAGGGTTATTGAAGCAATTAAAGCACAATTTAAAAGTCCTAATTACAAAAAGTATTTAGGGGATTTAGCAAACAAAAATTCTCTTAATATACCGCTAAGAGAATTTATTTCTTCAGTTGCACAAGATTTATTAAATGATGGAAAAAACTTTGTAATCATAATTGACGGACTTGATCATGTTATTAGAGAAAGCAATGTTAAAGAATTAAAAAGATTTTTAAAGGAAATTTTTTACCCTCAAAAAGGATTGTGGATTGTTTATGGAATGCAACCACAAGTTAAAAATGAACTGTCTTTGCAATCAATATTTAATAAATGCCCGAAAAAACATTGGATAGAAATAAAAGGTTTAAATAAAAAAGCTGTTTTTCAAATAATTAAAGAAAATATATTAAACTTAAATTTACCTCAAGATGGAAGAAATTTTAATGACTTGAAAAATAAATTATATGAAATTACTAAAGGAAACCCTCTGCATCTTCGCTATATTTTAGCTCAATTAAAAAATAATTTAAAGAATATTCTTCTTACCGAATACGAATGTAAAAATATTATACCTTATGGTAGTAATATTGAAGAATACTATACTTCTCTTTGGAGAACATTAGACGATGAAACAAAATCTTTTTTACTAACTATTATTAGCGTTAGTTTTCAATTTACTTATGAACAATTTATAGAATGTATCTCATCTTTTAATGAATCTGCCCCAAATATTAGTCAAAATTTTAAAAAAGTTGAACATTTAATTGCTACTGATCCAAGAAGCAGATTAAGAATATATCATAATAGTTTCAAAGTATTTTTATTAGATCAGCCAGAATGGAAACAACAAGAAAAAATTATAATAAAAAATGTTAAAAATTGGTTAGAAAATTCAAAATATGAAAATCTAAAATGGGCAGAACTTAGGAAGTTTGAATATAAATTAGGTAATGATAAGCCAATTTTAGAAATTGATAGAAAATGGCTTATTGAATCTATAGTTAATTCCAGAAATTCAAGCCAAATTGAATCGCAACTAGAACTTTGCTCTAAAGCTGCGTTTGATAAAAATGATTTTCCCAAAGCACTTAAAATTTCACATCTCGATACTTATTATAAAAACGCGCAGGATTTTGTTAAAGAATCTGCAGGATTAATTACGATAGAAGCTATTAAGGCAAATATTTATTTTATTGATGAACTTATATTATGTGAACTACCTTCTGACGTGTTAGTTATAGTTGCTGATATTGCAAACCAATATGGAAAATTTTATATTATTGATGAAATTATTGAAATTTTACAAGAGCGATTAGGTTATCAAGAATATAGAGTTGGAGAAATACCTTTATCTACTGAAGCAATTATAAAAATAATTCCGTATAATAGAAAACATCAAGTAAAAAAACTTCATAGATATATAATTCAATTTAGAGATCTTAAAATAACGTCTTTACTTTTTGAATATTATACTAAAAAACTATTGTCTCTAGGTCAAAAAACCAAAGTTACTCATTTGCTAAAAACTGAATTAAATGAAGATGAAAAGCAAGTAGTTTCAGGATGTTGTGTAAAATATGACCTAGAGCAACAAACATCAGAATTTAAAAAGTTTGTTGAAGCAAATAAAAACAATTCCGTTTTAGAGCAAATTTATTTAATTTTGCAAGGTAATAAATTATCTAATTTACCTGAATTACCTGACTACAAAGATTTTCCTTTCACTCTTAAAGAATATGGTGATGAACGTAAAAAATGGGCAATGAAATTCTATAATCTCTTTTTAGTTGGATTAATTTATGCATTATCTAATAGACAAATAGAAATTGAACAATGGATAAAGTCCGCTTCTCCTCAATGGTCCGTAAAAGCAACGATAGGATTATTTAATTCAGCTTTAAAAATTGGAAAGACTATCCAAGAAAAAAATAAAATCGATTACAAGGATATTTTTAATGAATTTAATACTCTTCCAGATCTTAAACGGCCAGATGATAAAGATAGATTTGGATTTAAATTTGCTCTTAAAAGTGCTTTGACGAATATTTTAAAAGATATAATCCTTATTAAGCATTTTTTAAATGAAAATATCTTAATCGAAGGAAACTCTTATGAAGAAATTATTTCAACTCCATTTTTCCTACAGGATGCTATATTTGAACTTGTAATTGAATTAGAACAACCAATTTTAGAAAACAAAATATATGAGAAAATAGTTAGAAAAAAAGTTCAGGAACTTGAAAACACAATTAATGAATTTCCGGAAAGATCAGAAAAATATGCAAAATTAGCAAAACTTTCTGCTTTATTTAATGAGCAAAAAAGATCTAAAGATTTGATTATGAAAGCAGCGAACAATTTATTAGGATATGGATGTCATAAAGATATATATTTATTTGAAGTGTTAGAGTCAATAGAATTGTGTGCAAAAAGTGGAATAAATTCGAAAAAAATAGAAGAATGGACACAGAGAATTATTCCTCTTATATCAAATGTCGGAAAATATACAGATGGGGATGAGACAAATCATTTACCAAATTATTTAGCTGATTTTCTCTCAAAATTCGATAAATACCTATTGTTTAAATTTCACTTTAATCAAGCGGATAAAGAAGATCTATACCCTGCGCAAGATTCTTTTAAATATGTCATTCGTTCACTTTCTTTCTCTAAAGATGCGGAAATTGCATTAGCTACAACTGGTTTAGATAAGGAGTCTCTAAATGAATTAAAAGAGAAAGCAAAAGCATTACCAGGTGCCAAAGTTTCTCTTAAAGTTATTGAGAAATATTTAGGTAGAATAAATTACGAGGATGAAGAACATAGTAATTCTCATGACTTTAAAGAAAAAAAAATAAGTTATGCTAAAGTATCTCCTTGTAAACTAGAAGAGCATTTAAATAAACTGAAAACAAATTGGAATGTTGGAGAGTATATTACTGGGTGGGCAAAGTATTGGTTAGAGCAAGGTAATAAACAGGAAATCTACAACCTTATTAAATCAGTTTCTTTTCAAAATATGGATATAAACTCTGTTTCTGGAGATTTATTAGATGTTTTGTATCCACTATCCTATGAATTTGATAATGAAGAAGCTTTTAATTTTTTGTGCCATGCACAAATAAATGATCATGGATGGAATATATACTGGACAGACAAGAAGAAAGCGAAAAAGAGATGGAAATTTATAAAAGAAAAGTATCCAAAAAGATATTTAGAGTTTTTCAAAAATAGTGTGGGTGCTGGATTCCCTCAATCGCGTAGTGTAGAGTTTTTTGTTAGTTTTGATGATTTAAGCAAAGCTATAGAAATTACAGAAGCAAGTGTTGAATTTGTAGAGGAATTAATGGCTAATTTAAATCTTCCAAATCCAGATTGGGTAAAAAATGATTTTTACCCGGTGGATGAGGTTGATTTACTTTTCCAACGTTTAGTTTGGCCGAGCTCATTAGTACGTGAAAGAGCAGCAACCGTTATTGGGAATTTATTAGCTAATTCATCAGAAAAAGTAGAAATATACAAAAGACTTTTAAAGTGGATAAGTAATTGGAAAGTTGAAACTATTATTGCAATGGGTTTACTGCCAATAAATAAAGCTTTTCAAGTTTGTAAAAAGAAGGGCGACTTATCATTTATTAAAATTGAAAATGTCATTAATTCGATTCAAGTAAATTCAATTATTATCGAAGAATTACTTAAAGAAATTGCTTCAGAAACTAAAGAAAAAATAAATAGATTTCCCCAGTATGCAATTTTAAAGGAATTGAAATTTTCTTATGAGGCAAATTATTTTTTTAATGAATATATAAAAATGATTCTTGAACCGGTATATTTTATTAGAGCACAAAAAATAGAAGAAAAAACAAGAAAACCTTTTATTAAAATATGGGCATATAATGCAGAAATGCTTGCTAAAAAAGAAAATATTGAACTTAATTCAGATCTCTATTTTTATGGTCGTCATAAAAACGATAAATTATTAATAGGATTTTCAACTAAGGTAAGCGAAATTTATCGTTCTGCATTCTTACGCGTATTACATGGTTTTCACAGCGAAGGTTTAATTTCGCGAGGTTTCTACTTGAAATATTCTTTTGCTACCTTGCCAATAGATTTGTCTTTTTGGAATATTTTACCAAATCGAGTTCCAGAATGGTGGCCAAAACTAATAAGTTCTAAAGATGGCGATAAAAAGGAGACTATTTCTATCATACAATTGAAAGAACCCATTGAAAATATAATCAAATATAATAAAAATAATAAAATTGTTCTTGCTGCAGAAGGAGCTATCGGATTAGTAAAGGGATGGGAAGAAAATCCAAAACATTCTTTTTCTTTAATTGGATTTGGCTACAAATTAGTTGGATCGGTTTTTCCAAAACCGGAAGAAGTTACAAAAGAAATATTATACTCCCTACAAACTCTTCTTGTACCAACAAAAGCAGAGTACCCATTAAGTTTTTTAAAAAATTCCTTTTTCTTTGATAATTTTTCAGAACCTATTCAAATTAAAGATTTAGTAGCATTTCCTTTAATTACAAGGAATATAAATTTAATAATAAACTTATGGCGACATTTTAGATGTATAAATCAATCATTTAATATTGTTGATGAATTACGTTCTAGTCTAAGCATTGTTGTAAAAAATGGCAGATGGATATATAAAGACCAAACCAATAATGAGATAGTTGTTTTTAAAGATTGGTTGGAGGGATTACAAGAAAGATATGAATTTGAGATGCCAATACCACATGGACATTATGTATTGATTGATGATGATTTCTTAATTAAAAAGCTAAAAGAATATGAATTAAGATTAGGTTACATATTAAAAACGACTTTTAGGGATAAAAAATATAGTCGTGAAGAAATACAAAAAATAGAAAACTATAAATTCCTAAATGTCAGTAAGATAATTTTATAATTGTTACAGAGACTATCATATTAGCTTAATAATTTGGAATTTTTTTCTAACTTTTCGTAAAGGATTTAGTGGCGAGCCTTATACATATTGAAGGTTTATTAGGAATAATGTAAAGAAAAGGGATGTGGTTATTTTAAAAGAATAAAAAGCGATGGGAAGGATATAAATGGAAAAATATAAACCGGAATATCTAGAAGCAGCACACAAACATTCTATTTTTTATAAAAAAGAAATTTTTGAGAGTAATATTTGTGCTTGTTTTAGTTGCAAGAAGACTTTTTTACCAACCGAAATTACAGAATGGTGTGATGAAAGTAACCCCAATGGCTCAACCGCAATTTGCCCAAAATGTGGAATAGATTCTGTGCTTGGATCTAAATCGGGGTATCCGGTTGATGATATAGAATTTCTTAATGAAATGAAGATGTATTGGTTTTAAATATGCTAAAAGAATAACTCTTAACATGAAAAATAAGAAAGTAGAAATAAAATATGCAAAATTCATTTGCACTTTCAGTGAAGAATTAAAAAAATTACTTGATAAATATTTTAATTGGCGTAAAGAAAATGGAGATGAAGGAAAATATCCAGAAAAAGATTTTTAAGAATGTAAATATTAAACTAAAAGAAAGGATTATAAATGGTTACTAAAAGTGATAAAGATTTACTAGAGGAATTTATTATTAATAATAAAAATCTAGAACGTCTTGAAAATGTTGTAGACGATTTTAACATATTTACTTCTTTAAATTTGATCAATAATGAGATAAGACATTCAATTTTTTTATCTTGGATAATGAACCCCAAGGAAAATCACAATCTAAAAGATTATTTTTTATCTTCATTATTAAAAGTAATTTCAATGAGAGCTTCTTCTTCAGGAATAAATGCTCCTTCAATATTTGATATAGATAACTGGAATTTCATAGAAACTGAAGTATTAAGAGAATGGCGAAATATTGATATTTTAATTAAAGATGATAATCATAAGTTAATTTGCGTCATTGAAAATAAAATTTATTCAAAAGAACATTCCGAGCAATTACGAAGATATAAAGAAATTGTTGAAGTGGAGTACCCTGATTATCAAAAAATGTTTGTATATTTAACCATTGAAGGGGATGAAGCATCTGAAGATGATTATTTGTCAATAAATTATCATGATATTATTAAAATAATATCCCACATTATAGAAAATAAAAGTACTTCGATAGGACAAGAAGTACTAATATTTATATCTCATTATCGGGAAATGTTTAGGAGGTATATAATGGAAAATTCCGAAATACAAGAGATTTGTAGAAAAATATACAAGAAACATAAAAAAGCATTGGATCTTATCTTTGAATACAAACCAGATTTATTGATGGGAATAAATGAATGTTTAACAGAAATAATAAAAAATGATCCGGATCTGATTTTAGATTTTTCAAGTAAGTCTTATATTAGATTCATTACAAAAAAATTAGACTTTATCCCTAGAAGAGGAGAGGGATGGACTAAGTCTGAAAGAATTTTATTATTTGAATTCAAAAATAATCTCAATGGCGTAGCTTTGTATTTAATTATTGGTCCCGGCTCGAAAGAAATTAGAGAAAAATTATGTAAAATAGCAAAAAATAAATTAAAGCTTTTTAATGTTGCCAAGAGAAAATTTACCGGACAATGGTTTTCTATTTATAAAAAGACGATAGTAAAGGCAAATAATTATGAAGATAAGGATATTTCAGAAATTAAAAAAAATCTTAAAGAAAAAATAGAGAGTTTTAAAATAAACGATTTAGTAAAAATTGAAAAGGAAATTGAAAAATTTAAGCAAATAGAAAGTTAGAAAAGTCAATTATAGAACATAATAAACGGGAATCATATATTCTTTTATTCTACATTTTCTTAGATTTGATTTTAAAGAATTAATTAGTAAAAATAGGATCAATCTTTATTATTAGTAAAGGAGTGAATGATGACAGAAAAAGAATGGATGATTAATGTAAAAAATAGATTAGAAAAAGAAGATGAATTTTCAAAAAATAGTATTTATTTTGAGACAAAGAAAAAGGTGCCATATTCGTTTGAAATATTAAATTATATAGATAATGAACCTGCTGATAGAAAATATATTAAGTATGAAACCGATTTACTTGTATTTCAAAAAATAGATAAAGAAAAATGGAAACCTAGAATAATTATTGAAGGTAAAATAAATTCAGTAACTACACATGATGCAATTACTTATAGCCAAAAAGCATCTACTCATAAAAATGTTCACCCCTATCTTCGATATGGTATTCTCCTTGGAAACAGAAAACATTATCCTTTGCCGGGTAGATTGTACAGGCATGGAGCACATTTTGATTTTATGTTATCCTGGAAAGCTTTTGAACCCACGACAGAGGAATGGAATGATTTTTTAAGTATCGTTGAAAGTGAAATTAAATATTCAAAGAAAATAGAAGAAATGTTTTTTTACTCTCGCTTGAAAAAACGAAGGCATTATACAAGCCTTCAAAGACGTTTATATTTGAAATAAATACTTTCAGGTAGTCTCGTAACTTATTAGATATTTATATTAAAATTAATAAGATAGAAGGTATTTTATTATTATCAATTCAAAAGAAAAAATAATAAAAGTATTAATAGAAAAAGGAAATGAATTATTCAAAAAATCTCCTAAAAATATAGAATTTACTAAAAATAAAGAGCCAGACAAGCTTTTAAATAATCTAAAAGATTTTCCTCATGCTTTTGTTCTTGCTTGCGTAATGGATAGGCAGATTAAAGCAGAGAGAGCTTGGTTGATTCCCTACGAGATATCAGAAGAAATAAAAGGTTTTAAGATCTCACAGTTGTTAAGAATTTTCCAAGAAGATATGATAAAAATCTTTGAAAGAAAAAGCCTTCATAGATTTAACAAGATAATGGGAGAAAATTTTTATTTAGCTATACAGAAAATCCATAATGATTATCGAGATGATGCTTCAAATATCTGGAAGGGTAATCCAGGGAGTGCAACTGTAGTGAGAAGGTTCTTAGAATTTAAGGGAGTAGGAATTAAAATTGCCACTATGGCAGCTAATGCTTTAGCAAGACATTTTAAAATACCCATGAAAGATTATATTAATATAGATATTTCGCCTGATGTTCATGTAAAGAGAGTTTTCAAAAGATTAGGATTTACATCTAAAGATGCCAGTAATGATGAATTAATTTATTGTGCCAGAGAATTAAATCCAATGTATCCTGGTATTTTTGATTTACCTTGTTGGGAAATTGGGAGATACTGGTGTAGGCCTCATAAACCTATTTGCGAAAAGTGTTATTTAAATGATAATTGTATTAAAAGGATCTAAAAATGATTTAGGAAATTAATAAATGAACAAAAGCATAGATAAAATAAATATTCCAACTCAAGAAGAATTTTGTAAAGGAATAGAAGAATTTACAAAGCGTGAAAAAAGAGATGCGATGTATAAAGTTGCAATATTTATTATTTCTCATTACTGGGGAAGGCCATTTGATATGGCCAATGGATTAGGAGTATTATTATTGACCTGGAACCAATCATTTTATCGATATGGGATTTTTGATTTTGATAAACTGGAAAGATACATAAATGTTAATCTTAAAGAATTAAAAAATTTTAGAAATAGACATATAACCAATTTATTAGAATCTGATGAAAAAGATATAGCCGCTCTATTCAAGGAATTTTTAGAGGCCCTACAAATTGATTCGGGAAAAATGCAAGGTAGAAAAAGTCCGGTAGCAGTATCTAAAGCCTTACATATTTTAGCTCCTGATTTCTTTCCAATATGGGATCAGAAAATAGCAAAAGCTTATGGGTATAACTACTATAAGAAACCTGAAAAGAAATATTTTTCATTTTGTAGATTTATAAAAAATATTGCGGATAAGTTTGGAGACTATGTTGTTCATTCAGACAAGACACTTGTTAAGGTAATTGATGAATATAATTTCTCGAAATATACCGGAGGTTGGATTTAGTAGAAGTAAATAAACCCGATAATGATTAATATATATAGAAGGTATATCACTAAATAATGATACATCTTATTTTTTAAATATTCATTCTTCATGTCCTATGCCACTGGAGGTGAGCAAATGTACTTAGCTGAATTACGTGGCAAACTTTCTCCCCGGGTAGAGAGAATGGAAGATGTTTTAACTTCTAACGTTTTTTCCTTTTTTAAATATTCAAATAGAGATATTTTTCTAAGAAAGTATTTGAATGAATTAGGATTTAATGTTTCTAACCGAGAAGCAGAAGAAGCAGAGTTTAGATTTTGGCCTGTATTTGAGGATGGGACTGAACCGGATTTGGTGATAATAGTGGGTAAGTATTATCTATTAATAGAAGCTAAGTATTTTTCGGGATTTGGGAAAAAAACCGAAACTACCGATGACCAATTAAAGCGAGAGATTAAAGGTGGCCAGCTGGATGCCGTTAGCTATGGTAAAGAATTTTACCTAATTGCTATTACCGCCGATTATTATTATAAAAAAGATAAATTCAAAGTAATCCCCCAAAAATTCCATCTTCATTTTAAATGGACCAATTGGCAGTTGGTCTCTTCATTTATTGATAATATTTTAAGTAGTAATCCAAATATTAAAGGGTCAGAACGAGATTTTTCTCTGGATTTATACAATCTCCTTGATAAAAAGCATCTCAGAAGTTTTCAAAATATTACTTACAATGGCCCCTCACTAAAAGACTATAGTTCTATCTTTTTTGATGCTAAGACTGCTAAACTCCGGGGTGATTTCATTGGGTTTATAGATAGTCTTTCCTTGGCCAAAGGATTGAAACCGGTTGGGGAGACTGTCTTTTTCAGTAGTACTAAAAGGATATTTCAATCTCTATCGAAATTAGAAAGGTTAAAGCAAATTAAAAGTCCTATATTTTTTAAGGAGGATGAAAGTAATGAATAATAAAAATGAAGTTGTTGAGCAAAGTAGCTTAGCTATTAATTTTGTAGAAAAGTTATATCTTGAGTCTTCATATTTGATTAAAGAAATTGCAGGGACATTAAATGAAGAGGAAGAAAAGTTTGTAATTGGAAAATCTGGTGGTTCTGGTATTAGTTCGATGAGTTCGAGAGGATTAGAGCCAAATAATGTTAAGTTGTGGCTGTTAAAAAAATTTTCGGTATTCTTTGTTCCAGAAGAAAAAACAGTAATAAGGGGCGGAACAACCATTACCAAAATAGATAAAGATTTAAAAGTTTTATATTTAAGGATAGTTCTGAATGATAAAAACGTTAAAGAACCAACTGTTTTCTCTGGAGTGTTATACAACATTGAAAAGAAGACCGAGACTGCATGGATTAAAAAATTTGAGCATATTATGACTAATCTTGAATATAATGAAACTAAAGTTTTTAAAGATATTAAAAAAATAAATTATGAGAATATATATATAAAAATTCAAGGTGAGTTGGTAAAAAATAGTTTATTCGAAATTACTGATAGCGAAACTATTGTCAATAAGATAATCAAACCCTCGCTGGAGTTGTATAGGAAATATTGAAGGTAGAAAATAGGGTCTTTATTCTTTGCAGTTCATTAAAATATTTTATCAACAATAAAGATTTGACTCCGGCAGACTATATATGTAATTAAAATTGAGGAAATAAAAGAAATGAAAAACCAGTATTTTGGTGATATAAATGATTTTTTTAAGTACGACTTAGTCCTTAACTTGATTGAAAAAATAGAAAACTTAAAATGCTTTACATTTATTCCAATGCTCACAGAGGATGATGGTTCTGGTGATGGTGCGTTAACCAATTATAATGGAAGTAGGCGAAAAGAATTAGAAGATTTTCTAAAGGACTGCATAAAAAAATCAGATAGGAAGGTAAAAAACCTTCGCTCATTTATGTCAAAATATGAGCAAATAGAATATCGTCCCTATAAAGATGATGAATATTTTTTACATGCAGAGAGGGAGCAATATTTCGATAGTATTCATTCTTCAATTCTTAATGAATCAGTAGTATTAATCGACCCGGACAATGGATTTGAGGTTAAGAGTATGCGGAGTGGAACTGGCCATAAATATATTAAGTATAAAGAGTTAAGCACTATATATACCCGAATGGGTTCTAATTCATTAATTATAGTTTATCAGCATATACCAAGAGTGAAAAGAGAGCGTTTTTTTGCCCAGGTAGGAGAAAAAATATACAATTGTACGAATACGAAAAATCTTTCATGTTTATCGGATAATAGAATTGTCTTTTTTATCATGGCGAAAACCGATAAATTAAAACATAAAATCCGGAATGTACTAAATAATTATAGCGATATCAACAAAAAAATATATGAGGTATTAAAATGAAATTTTTTCTGTTCTCAAAAATATCATTTGAAATTCCTGAACCCATCGCTTTAATCGAATGTTACTGCTACCAAAATGATTTTTATAGTAGATATGACCTTCTGGAAGATAAGAAAATTGAGGATGTAAATAAAATTGGCGCACGTATCAAGAAAGAAGTACTTTCAGAATGTAAAATAATAACTGAAAGAACAAAGAGCGTAAATATATTTAAATATAATCTCGAGCAGTTTTTAAGCATGGAAGAGAAAGACAGAGATAAGCAGATTAAAGAGCTAAATGAATCTGTTATTCAGAAGCTGTTAAAGATTAATGGTATTGCTTTGTCTACTACTACAAAAATTCTGCATACGCTTTACCCAAAAATTATTCCCATGATTGATAGCCTGCTTCAAAAGAAATATCGCCAAGTAATTAATAATGTATGGACGGAGAAACGAGCCGATGAAATATTTATTGATTTTTATAATAATCTGAAAATGGGAAGTAATCGGGAAAATCTAAATTATATCTTCAAAGAAGTGTCCAAAAATAATCTTAAAAATTTAAGTAGAATAAGAATATTTGATATTTTTTGGTGGTCATATCTGAAAGCTGAAAAGTTAAGAGAAGAAAAATGGATTAATTGGTCTACGATAAGATATTAGTAAGATGCCTAATTAGCAATTTTATAAAACTAATATATAAAGAAAGGTATATTATGGGAAGATATCCTCAAGATCCCAATTCACATGGTAGCCTTAAAGACTTGCAGGATGCTATTAATGTAAAGAAGAAATATCTGAACGCTGAAATCTCAAAAGTAATTGGAAAGCAAGTGAAGATTGGTTGGAAATCTCCCTTGAAGTCAGATGATTATGCAGAGTATCGCGATAAGGATTTTTTAGAAAAGTTAGAGATAGTATTAAATAAAATAAAATATCCTTTAAGCAATTTTTGGCCTAATTATGGTCCTCAATGGGATGCATTAGGTGTTAGCGGTGATGAAATTATACTGGTTGAAGCGAAGGCAAGTATTCCTGAAATGGTAAGTTCTGGAACTTGTGCAAAAAATCCTCAATCAATTAAAAAAATAAAAAATTCCCTTGATGAGGTAAAAAAATATTTGAGTGTTAGCGATAGCATTGATTGGACTGGAACATTTTATCAATATGTGAACCGAATAGCTCATCTATATTATTTAAGAGAAAAAAATAAGATTAAAGCCCATCTTTTATTCATCTATTTTATTAATGATTTAACAGTTCATGGACCAAAAACTAAAGATGAGTGGATTGGAGCTATTCAAACGATGGAGTGTTATTTGGGTTTGTCAAAAAAACATAAATTGAGAAAATATATTCATGATATTTTTATAGACGTTAATATTTAATAATAAATAAAAAATAGGTATTTACCCCCATTAGCTATATTCAATAGATCAGCAAAACCAGAAACTAGAATTATTTAATAGATTTTGAATAAAGGAGTTAGTGTGCACAATAAAGAAACAGATTTCGAAAGAAAAATTAATTCGCTAAAAAGAAGCGATTTCAAACTGTTGCTCGATTTAATTCCAAAAATCCAAGCAACATCATTCTTTGGCAAACTAAAAGGCGGAAACAAAGATAAAGATGGCTCAATTAGCATGCCTTATTATGAAGAAAATAAAGTAGTAAGCCTGTTCCGTTCAGTAGCTTATGATATTCCTATTATTATCCCATTTGATTGGGGAAAATGGGAAAAGGGTCAAGAAATCATTAATAATCCTTATTTCGATTGCCAGACTATTGATATAACTACTATTTGTAGAACTATTACCATGATTGTTAGAAGCGATAGATTTTGTGAGGGAGCTTTAATAAGTGCATTTAAGAGTGGACTTATTTTAAAATTATTAGTATCAATTGAAAATCAATTAACGAAGGAGAAGAAAAAAGTGAACAAAATTTGCCATACCATTCATCAATGGTTTAATGGAATGAAAAAACATTCCTACCCTTTTAATGAGCAAGAAATACCAAAAAACGGAATTTACATTCTTTTTGAAGAAGGGGAATTTGCCCA
>SDBS01001686.1_pt1 | contig 22416 bp, 29 predicted proteins | sample 2277091 | NCBI WGS metagenome assembly SDBS01 (sample SAMN10404972, study PRJNA504765) | marine sediment metagenome | isolation source: marine sediment core GS10_PC15, 163 cmbsf | place: Arctic Ocean: Southern Knipovich Ridge | collected 2010
ATGAGAACCGAAGAATAAAGCTCGGAAAAGGAAACTCTTTAGCAATTAAACTCTTCCAATAAAATATTAAATTGATATATAGCCGAGCTGGAATAAAGCCGTTATCCGCCAGGTCGCAGGTTCGATTCCTGCCGGGCCCACAATTTACACCAAAAATAGGCCTATTTCGTACCTCGGGAGGCCTGGTTTTTTGTTTAAATGCTCCGCGGTTTTCTCATCTTTTTTTCTTATTTGTTGACATTTGAAATATAATTTATAATAGATTGATATTTTTTTATCTAGATGCAGGATTTTCTCATGACATTATTTGATAAACCTTTTTCAGACATTACGGAAGACGATATAAAGTTCTTGCAATCTCAAGAGATCTTAGAAAGTAAAACAATTGAGTATAAGAATAAGCTCCCTGAAGATACGTCAAGTAATAAGAAAGAATTCCTCTATGATATAACAGCCTTTGCTAATTCATCAGGCGGAATAATTTTCTATGGAATAGATGAAAATGAAGGAAAACCGATAGCAATAAATGGACTAGAGAACATTGATGTTGATAAAGAGATTTTGAGACTTGAAGACATCATAAAATTTGGTATATCTCCAAGAATTTCCAATCTCACAATCAGGTCACTTGAATTGTCTAATTCAAATAATCTGATACTCATCCAAATACCAAATAGTTGGTCTTCTCCTCATATGGTCTCATACAATCATTCCGGAAAATTCTACGCAAGAAATTCAGCTGGAAAATACCAAATGGATGCTCATGAAATCAAACAAGCGTTTCTCTTAACTGAAACAATCAATGACAAAATCCGGTCATTTCGTGTTAATAGGTTTAATGCGATTCTTGATGGGAATACGCCATTACGTTTGGATAACAATCCAATAATAATTCTTCATACAATTCCTCTTGTGTCTTTTAAATCCTTAATAAATATTGACATAACCTGGATTGCAAATAACTTTATCCATTTACGGCCAATGGGAGGCAGACCATCTGGATCTAAGTTTAATCTTGATGGTGTATATACATATTTGAATCTGGACTCTCCAGACAGGAACGCGTATGCTCAAATTTATAGATCTGGAATTATAGAAACTTCTTCAAATCTGTTGACAAAAAAAATGCAAAATGGTTCTAAAAGAATTATGAGCATATTCTTCGAACAAGAAGTCTTATCAAGTCTAGGTAACTTTCTTCAGCTGTATGAAAAAATTGGCATTGAACCACCAATTTTTGTCTTTCTTTCGATGGTCTACATCTGTGACTATTCAATGGGAGTAGATTCAAATATTTCATTTATGTGGCGCGATCGTTATGAAACTCCTATTAATCAAGATAATATTTTATTTCCAGAAATAATGATTGATAGTGTTTCTACAGAAGATTTGCCTAGGAAAATAAAGAGTCTATTTGATATGGTCTGGAATTCAACAGGATGGCCTTATTCTATGAATTATGATGAAAGTGGAAATTGGAAAGTAGGTAATCAAGGAATATAATTAACCTGATCTTTCAGTGAAATATTCATAATCGGTACAAAAGGATTAGTAATGGGATTTGATTATCTAAACGGAAAATTATGGAGCCAAGTAACCAGGGATGAAAGATTCTTTTGCCAACGCCTCTATGAATTAATAAAAGAAGAAACCCCAATCAAGTTTGTAAAATATCTCAAAGATACTTTTGATTTTCCAATATCAATTAAGAGGGAATGGGAAGCGGGCTTTGAGGTTTGTTTTTATCGAGACTTATGGCATTTTCAGGGAAAAGAGGGGGATTTATTCTCGCCCAAAAGAACTTTTGACCTTTGTCTCTTTGGAGAAGATGCAGTAATCATCATTGAAGCTAAAGCAGCCCAGGGATTTCATCAGGACCAGAATTTTTCTTTTGATCTTGATGCCGATGCTGTAACAAAATTAACAGGAGTTAATGATGTTTTATTAATCGGTCTTTGTTCCTCAAAATATAAAATTGAACCATCAGTCCATGATTTATTTGATGGGAATATTATCAGATGGAAAGATTTAGCAAAACGGTACAATGATGACGAAATCCTTAATCGAGCAGATGAAGTATATGAATATAGTAAGCCGTTTTCAAAGCGAGGACGTTATTCAGACATAAAATTAAGCGGGACTGATCTAGTTGAAGCTTTTCATGAGGGTAAGCAATGGTGGGTTGGACGAGGTGGGGGCGGCCTAAGTGGTGACCTATTTAAGAAAGATATAATTTCTGGGCGTTGGAAAACCCAAATGTATGAAGTAAATACTAAGTCAGATACTCCGCCATCAAGAAATTATTTTAGTCTTGAAGTATTTGCAAAAGCAGTTGAAGAATCATAAGGTCTTTTACTACCAATTTGTTTTTCATAATCCCTTGTTTCACCAAAACCAAGATATTGAACTGTAATCCTATTCATTCAGTATTTTCCAGATTTTTTGGAGCTTCTCTTCTTGGTTATGATCTGGTTTTATTGATCCTTGAACCTTACCCTCAATTCTTCCTTGGCTTCTTTGTGCATACCATCCTCCTGTTGGTAGTCTATATCCTACAACTAAAAAGTGTCCAGGAGGGTATGACGTATAATATGCTGCAGGTCAAGATTGCATTAATGTAAGGTATAAGTGCTATTAAAATAATGTTAATAGTTTCACCCATGGTTAATTTTGTTGTATAATCTTGTTAGGAGAACATAAATTCGAACCAGAACATACGTTCTAACAAAAAATATTACTAAATCATCCTTCGTTATAAAGGAAGTTTGGATGCTATGGCTATCAATAAATATACATACACACACAAATTTCACTATTCTTTAGGGGAAAGTCTCTCGCGACTATTCGATATTTCAGATTTATTTGATTTATATGATGTTGAAGCAAAATACATTACCATTGATTCTAACGCTTTGCGATCAGATTGGGCTCAAGTAGGTAAGGACATCAAGTTTGGTATTTCTGCATTCGAAAGTGAATATCCCGAATTACACCATGGACGATAACAACGACTTGGCAGTTCCGCTGGATGACGAAGAAGATAGGATTCCAGATGAACTAATAGAAATCCTCGCCGACGAAGATATCGGTGAGGAGACAAAAAAGAAAGTACTTCGTTACGCAGAGATGTATTCTGGTCCTTTGCCTCCACCAAGAATGCTTGCACAGTACCAAGAAATAATTCCTGATGCTGCTAACCGAATAATTATTATGGCAGAAACACAACAAAAGCATAGACACGAAATGGAAAGTGCCCTTTTGTTTGGTGACATTACTCGTTCTGATCGCGGGTTGTTGTTTGGCTTTATCCTTTTTGCTATGTTGGGAGGTGGCTCAATTCTTCTACTCTCATTAGGGAAAGACATGCAAGGATATGCATTACTCGGTACAACAGTGGTAGGAGGTATTGTTAATTTTATTAGAGTAGGTATAGAAAGGACAAAAAGGAAAGATAAATAATAGGGTTCTATAACTTTTATTAAAAACTATGATTGATAAATACGGTCCCTACTAATAATATAGTAGGGGTTTTTAATTAAGAAACAGCATAAGCAAATCTCAAAAAAATTAACCATTGAGTGATAATTGTATATCCCGTTATCCTTAATTTGACACATAACGGTTAAGGATTGATGTGGCGCTGACGTGCCCCCATTATTTGTACCCCTCCCTATGTTAGTGCAAGTTGATGAAATTGAGTAGAGGGAACGGCAAGTCCATCGGCTGATACAACAATATCCGATGAACTTTATTTAAGATTCTTTTTGTGGCTCCCAGGCCATTAATATGCAATCGATCATTTCAAATATCAACACCTTTCCTCCGCTCATATTGATTCGGATTTCTTCTGTTATTGTTTTTCATCAAATTATAGCCGTGTTGGATGTAAACCTTAATCCGCCAGGGTCGCAGGTTCGAATTATACTGGTCCCACAAAAAAACCAAACCCCGCGAGCGCTCATGTCGGAATTTATGGGGGAATGATAAGCAAACCTAACTATCTCTAGATAAGCGTTGAGATTCTTGCTCCCCTGAGTAGAGTTGTATTTTCAAACCGTTTTGTTTCGGTGTCGCAGTCTCTTGTTGGCGGGAAGCCAAGTTGTCGAGGAAAATATTAAGCTAAATTTAACAGAAGCTACCGCAGAGGCTGTTTTTTAGGTTTTTTGGCTCTGTATTTATGATCCTCTAATCTGCTTTTCGATACACAGGACGATCATCAAATTTTATCTTGTCTGGTTCTACCATAATTACTTCACCTGAGTTCAACTCCACTATTGCAACAGTTATTGGAACACCTTGATCATCAGCGTAACCTGTGCTATCTCCAAATCTATGAAAAACAGCATTCTCTGTTCGATCACCTTGGATACTTTCTATGGTTACTATACATTTTCGGGTTTCTGCCATATTTCTCTCCTATTCTTTTGTTGACTTTTTATGTAACTTGACTCGCCCTGAATTTGTACCAGTCTCTATGTTAGTACAAGTTGTTGAAACTGGGTAGATGGGACCAAAATCGTTTCTGGAACAGGCAATCATTAGCCCCATGTGTTTTGCAACCTGAGGGCGTTGGACTTAGACGCAAGTGTTGGGTATCATCGGGGCAGGGGGGGAGATGTTAAATCAAGACCCCCGATCATTTCCAGCGCGCGATAAATTAAAGCTCGATGTTCTTGGTTTTGATACCAGCGGGAAAGGCCGCTGGGGTGGGGAAGGGGTACAACAAGAGCACGGGAATACTTCAACCGCTGCCCAACGATTTCCTCCAGAGCTTTTGAAGCAGGGAAAAACGCGTCGATTGCCAATCTGCCAACAGGTATGATCAGTCTCAGGTTCAAACCAGTCATCAAAGAGAGAACCCTGGATAAATGAGGTTGGCAAAGATCGAGCTGTTTTGATGAAAGGCTGCGATCGCCGCTCCCATCAGGCTGCTTTCCAGGGTAACAAAGATAGCGCTGAAAGATAAGAGCGTGCTCTCTGATCCAGGCTTCCTTGAGCCCAGCTTGTTTGAGCCAGGAAAAGAGGCGTTTACCGCCGGATCCTACAAAGGGTTGTTTCTGGTTGAACTCTTCTATTCCTGGTGCCTGCCCGATAATCAGGACGGGGGCATCTATGCTGCCTTCGAAGACAGGAGGAGGGCGGACTGATTCGTAACCAGCGTCAAGACACTTTCGGCAGCCGTGGATCACCTGCAGAATATTTTCCATTGAGAGATACTCCCGGACTTGATGGTAATCCTATCGAGCAAAATGTAGAGCGAATATTAACAGAAGCCAATTCGTCACCCGTTTTATGCTTTTGTGGCCATTATTATAATGTTTGACTCAATAAAAAACTCTCGTTACACGAAGAGAAAGCTTCTAAGAGATAGTGGCTATACCAGATATGCCCTGATACCAACAATACTGCTGCAAGATCAAAATGGCACGAAATCACTAATTGTTGTTTCAAGATCAAGCTCTATATTGAGGTAATCCTGGGTGGTTTCAATACTGGCATGCCCCAGCAGCTTACTGATCTGGGATATCGGCACACCAGCCCGTCTTCCAAGCTCTGCATATGTCCGCCTGAGATCATGCGGCTGCAGTTCTGGTTTCCCGATCATTGAACCCCGTTTTTGAACGATGTTATACAGCCCTGTGGTACTGATGCTTTCCCCGGGTTCTTTGTTTCTTCCTAAACTTCTCAATATTAAACCTTCTGCATTTACAAGAAATTGCCAATCAATAATAGCTTCAGCTAAACGCTCGTTGATAGGCACAACGCGGTCCTTGGCGCCTTTGCCTGTCACGTTCAGCACGTAGCGCTCGTTTTGTTTAACAATATCGGTAAATTCTAGACTGGCGGCTTCTTCGCGCCGCAGCCCGGCTGCCATCATCAGGCCAATCGCCAGCCGGTCCCGCTGGGCGAAAATTCTCATTTCCACCTTACCGCTAACTCTTCGGTGACAGGCATCCAGCAACTGTTCAGCTTCAAACCAGGTTAACCAGGTGTGAGCGCGTTCTCCCTGGGGCTGTTTGGTTTTGATGGCGTTCTGCAGCGCCTGGGCCCGGAAGACGGCCGCCTGGATGACAGCGATGTTGTCCGGGGTGGCGCTGCCTTTTGCTAATAATTCCATCTCCTGGGCCATACGGGTTACTGCGGCTGCCAAATAAGATCGGGTTGAATTGCTTACAGCAGAAGCATAAATAACCAGGGCAGCTGGATCAGTCATGCTTCCGCCGGTCTCCAGGTATCTTTCGATTGCTTTGATGTATTGTTTCTTGGTAGAAGGCAGCAGCGTGGGGTCGTTTTGGATTGCCCGGATCGCAAAAACTCCGGAATCCAGATCCCGCGGAGAAGTGATTTCTGATGGAATTTTATTGTCATTTATACGCATTAAAAACCCTGATTTCTGCTGTTTTTCACCCTTTGTAATACTTAAGTAAATTCCGGTTTACGTAAGTATCACAATAAAAAGAAATACTACGAAAGAACACCGAATTTAGTTGTTTCAATAACAAGGAATAGATGGACAAATGTAGGTTTTTAACGGCTTCCTGGTGCAATCTCGGTGCAATTACCGGGAGAATAGATCAGATAACGGGGAATTTTTGGTGATTTAGCTAAAAAACGCTTAGATTTGCCCTCTAAATGGGGGAAAGTAGGGGATGAAGAAACCGGGCGTCTGACATCCGATCAGGGGTGTGAAAAAAACAGATGACAGGAAACTAAGGTAGTATTGCTGTCAGGAAATCCACCGGTTTCAGAACCGGGACAAGAGGGGGTTGGTAATCGGAAAGGTTTCGGGTGATCAGATAATCTGCCTTACACTGCAGGGCGGAGATCATCTGGACCGCATCTTCGAAATCCTTGTAATCCAAATTGAGTGCTTGATCGATTGTGTTTTGATTGACAGGGGCAATCTTCAGAAACTGCAGCAGCTCCGTAATGGCAGCGCGAGCTGCGCTGGCAGATTGATCATTCTGGATCAGGTAAAAGAGCGTGGTTACACTGTGGGCGGCAAGATAGCCTGTGATCAATCCTGTCTCAACCCCAGCCAGCACCTGGGCAGAAGTTCCATAGAAGGGTTCTCTCTCCTGAAGAACGTCCAGAATGATATTGAGATCAATCAGGACAGATGGTTTAGCTGCCATATTTCTCAACCAGATGTTGTTTGTGATCCTCGACACTGAGTTGCTTGGATAACGTGCCGCTTAGCCGACGAACGATGGGGGCATCCTTGGGAATCTCCTGGTGGGGAATCCGGCGGAGATAAGCCTCCACCAGAGAAGTCATGGTGGTATTCTTCTCTTCGGCGTAGCGTCTAAAGTTGTCGAGCACATTCTGGGGGATTCGGACGGTTAGTTTTGTTTTTCGCATGTCAACTCTCCTGCCATACATAATAACCTGTTAGTGTACGGCTGTCAAGTCCGGGATCTGGAGTACTAGGTGCTTCTGCCTGAATGTAGGGAGAAGGTCATTACGTCTGACAGACAGTTTGGTCTATAGGGTGGGACAGGACACTGTGGCATTGAAACAATCCCTGTCTATATGATTGAAGTAAACGATACCTCTTGACATAACTGCACATGATGGCAGTATACACAATGAGTTTATACTTCAACAGAGAGGCAGGTGCGGTGAAAAAGGCAAAGTTATTCAAGAATGGTGGCAGTCAGGCAGTTCGGCTGCCCAAAGAATTCCGGTTTGAAGGTGAGTTCGTTTACATCAAGCAAGTGGGAAAGGTAGTCGTCTTGATGTCTCACGAGAATCCCTGGCAAGCGATTGAGAACAACCTTGAGCAATTCTCAGACGATTTCATGGCAGAAAGAAATCAGCCTGCCTATCAAGAAAGGAAAACGTCTTTCAAATGAAATACTTGCTGGACACCTATATTTCGTTATACGTATTTTAATATGTAGGAGTTTATGTTGTGGATTAACAAGCCTTAAGGTAATTGAATCAATTCACTTGTGGCTTTCACTAAATCTTCGTACTCTAAGAAACCGAGATAAGAGTCTCCCAATTGTTTGCGAAGTATTTCTTTGCCGCGCACACCAGCAAAATCGGACTTGTCACCCGGTGGTCCGATCCTCACAGAAAGGAACCCCCAGCGATAACGAATATAGATACATCGGCCATCATCTGTGTAGCCTTCCCACTGAGAAGGACACGCTACACACGTTTGTTCAATTTCTTTCACTACTACCATCTAGTATCCTTAGTAAAACTGCGAATGGATGAGCTTACCTGCAGTTGGGTCTTACGCTATATCAAGGAACACGGCTGGATGTTGTTCTGCGATCCGCAATAGTGATTTTGCCGGCCCGCTTGGCTCTCGTCTTTCTTGCTCCCAATCCTGGACCGTGCGCACACTTACTCCCATCAAGCCGGCGAATGCTGATTGTGACAGATTTAACCTGGCGCGGATATCTTTAGGGTGCGAAGGTTCACTTAGCACTCGTGTTACAAGATCAGCTTTGCCTTCTTTGAAAGCTTTGATTTCTTTTATTCCATCGAATATCTCTAAGCCAATATTCCTGTCAGTCATTTTTGATTTCCTCTGCGATTTTCCTTATTTAAAAATATACGGCATTGCCGTATAATATGCAAGAGGCATTTTTTTTATTGGATCATCTTGAACGAGGCTGTTTTTAATATTGATATTAGTTACTCGTCTATGGCTCCTGTAAGAAGAGAGATAGGATAGTCATGGAGGAAATGGGCAGCCGCTTTAGGATCTGTGTTGATATGGGGGATAAAACCCCCCGTATTGACACAAAATGTCAAGTAAGACGGAGAAGGATTACTTTGGGCTGTTTGTGAAAAGAAGATGAACCTGGAAGGAATTGATTATTTTTCAATCAATTTGCTAGCAATTGTCTTCAGAGGTACCGGACGATAATCCCAGCAATCAACACCGATATCCAGGCTGTTTTCAAGTGGGGGCAAGTATCCGCGGGAGTGGCCGTATGACCTTGACAAAAACTCTTTGCGTAATTACAATGTAGCTACGACTAGGGTAATTTTCATTCTAGGAGATGCTGTGATGCCTGCAACAATTAAAACCCGCATTATAAGAATAGGGAACTCTCGGGGAATTCGCATTCCCAAGATATTGCTCGAACAGGCGCATTTTTCTGAGGACGAAGAAGTGGAGTTGGAGTTAAAACAAAATCAGATTATTGTGCGTCCCACGCGCGAAATGCGGCATGGTTGGGAAAGTGCGTTCAAAGTGATGGTTCAGCACGACAACGAGAACCTGCTTGATGGGGAGGAGTTGAAAGCGACCCAATGGGATGAGGAAGAGTGGGAATGGTAGTACAACGGTTTGATGTATTTTTGGTAAACCTGGATCCGACCATAGGGAGCGAAATTCGTAAAACGCGTCCGTGTCTAGTGATCTCGCCGGACGAGATGAATCGCTGGATTCGGACAATGATAGTGGCTCCCATGACTACTAAAGGACAATCTTATCCGAGCCGGGTGGCATGTGAATTTGAAGGCAAACAAGGACAAATCGTTTTAGATCAAATCCGAACCGTGGACAAGGCGCGATTGGTTCGCAAGTTGGGGCGGATAGACCAGAGCGTTCAAGTTTCTGTCTTAGCGACTTTATCAGAGATGTTCGGAGAGTGAAGTAACAGACTTGGTAAAGCGGAAAATTGAGCAGGTCTTAGACTAAATAAATTTCTCTGCGTAGGGTTTCGATAGATACAGGGCGATAATCCCAGCAATCCACGCCGACGTCCAGGCTGTTCTTCAATGGTGGAAGATTTCCATGCGAATGGCCGTAAAGATGCCAGCTACCGTAATGGGATCGATCCCATACCCGCAGGGAATAATGACAGAGAACGATCAATTGGGATTGGTCAGATTCTGGCAAGGCGACTTTAATAGTTTGGAGTGGGGGTAAGATTTGAACAGGTTGTCGCGAACCTGAGTAGTAGGTGTCCTTACCAATCCAGCGGTGATCATGCCCACCGGGGACGACGTGGATCCTGCCATTGAGTTGCTGAAAATAATCCTTGGCCTGTTTCTTTCCAAGGAGCGTAAAATCCCCCAGATGATAGATGATATCGTTAGGATCAACTGATTGATTCCAGTTCTCAATTAATCGGTCATCCATCTCGACCGCAGAAGCAAAGGGGCGTTGGCAATACTTGATCACGTTTTCATGACCAAAATGTGTGTCTGCGGTAAACCAGGTATTCATAGTTACTCAATTATCCAATAAATATCAGTTTAGTGCCAGGAGGATACGAGTAGGGAAGGCTCCAACTTTGTTTCTGTTTATTCAAGTTTTTACCGCCTTTGAAAACTTTTAGACCTAACGCTAATTAGCGAACACTCGACTTTCGTGATAATTTGTTTATAATGTAAACAATACACCCGCCAAGCCTCTATCCCTTGGGATAAGCTACAATGTGGCGGGTTTTTGCTTAAGTAGATAATATGAAATACAAAACCCTCGACAGATTTTCAGGCGAGAAACCAATTATTTTTTATTTAACCTTGTTCTCTCATTAATCGGTCCACAAGATAAGCAATAACTCGTTTTATTGCAGTTGTTTCTGATTCAGTTAATAGCCCATTTTCTGCCAGGAAGTCGTCAAGATCGCTTCCTATGTGTTTTTTATTCATATTTGTTTCCTGATTAACAGTTTGAATTCTTCAAACTTTTTACCGAACTATTCCATTTGTTTGACATCTTTCTTGAATTGTGAAGTCCGATGGACCATCCTCACATGATTCCCAGGTCTTCAAAAAGATCTTCTACAGTGTTGAAACTTTCAATGTTACTCCGCGATCTGGCAGCTTCAAAGGTTTCTGCAGTAAGGGAATTTGGTATTTTCATAATGAAGGGCAACTCTTGTTGTAGCTCTACCTGTTTATAGAAAAGCGTTATTGCCTGAGAAGAGGTCAATCCCAATTTCTTGAAAACTCGTTCAGTCCGTTTCTTTAGATTCGGGTCAATTCTTACTGAAATTGTAGATGTTTTTGCCATATTGCCCATTCCTTAGACTGTAATATACTTCAGTTGTAAATACGAAAGAACACATAAAATGCAAAATGGATTCTGTTATTATTCAATTAGTACCTCATGCCTTCGCATAGATAATCGACTATTTAAGGAGAGTTAGGCAACATTCTGGACTCCATGTTGTCAACTTCGTGCAAGGTTCAGGCAAATTATGGCGAATCGAAGTCATAAGGATTTTCAGGATCTTTGACTTCTACCTCTACAAAATTCCAGATAATCATCAACGGAGTCATGAAAAGCTTGCAGGAGATCGTCTGTGCAGTCCGCCTCAAAGGTTATTACGTCGCGAATATTGATTACAATGCCGTGAAATAGTTTCGTATCTTCATCGAATTTGACTTTTGCGCGATAATCTTTGTATTCCATCTTTTCCATATTACATCCTCATCTCACACTTCATACTCAAAGATCAAAGGTGGATTCACCGGCTGATACAGCTGATCACAGGTGCTGGCATTGATGAAAGTGGTGGATCCGGAAGAAGTCACCCCATACCCTTCATGAATATGTCCAAAGATATGTACGCGCGGTTTGATCCTTTCCACCACTTCCAGTAAATCCTGACAGCCGGCTTTATCTCCCCGGGCTGTCAGATCTCCAATACCAAAAGGTGGACCGTGGGTGATCAACACGTCTGTATCCTCCGGGAACAGATCCCACTTGGCCCTGATCTCGGGTCCTCGTTCTAAATTGAATGCCCAGTCGTAGAACCAGGGCTGCCAGGGACTACCGTAGAATTTCACGCCATTTATTGTCACTTCCTGGTCTTGCAGATAGATACAGTTGGTCAGTGCTTCTTCACAATCCATTCTGTAATCTTCAAAACAAAAATCATGGTTGCCGGCGATGACGATCTTGTGAGGGTGGGGCAGGGTGCCGAGAAAAGTGTTGAAGTCTTCCACTTCTTGTAGAAAACCGCGATCGGTCAAGTCTCCTGCGTGGACCAGGATATCTCCTTCCGGAATTTTCAATGACCAATGCAGTCCGTGGGTGTCGCTGAGGGCGATGAGTTTCATGGAAGGTGATTTAGATGTTTATGATAACGGCGTGAATATTAAACTGGGGATGATTGTGGCTTGAAAAACAGTGACCCTTCCTGGTCTGTGGTCGTTATCGCCATACCTCTATAAACGCGTTGACCACTTTAAGCGTTCCTGGAGAAAAGGACTCCAGATCGCTATCTGTAATGAGATTATTGAACCTCCACCGAGCGAGCTGGTGAAGCGCACTGCTTCGCTTCATATTGTCAAACATGAGAGCGATATTCTCGTCTTCTGTCTTAAGCGTCTTCCACAATTCAAGATATCTTGAGTGAGCGCTTTTCTCTTCAGCAGTAATTATTTTAGGTAGCTTATCCATGACTCGTTGGCAGGCAAGATCAAAAGCATCGTCTTTCATCGACCTAACGATCTTCCAATCCTTTTCGCGAATGTCGGGCATATTGATACTCCATTCTAATAAGCGATAACGGATGAGCTCACCCGCAGCCAGATTTGTTTTTCCGGTCCCCCGTTGCGGGTTTTCCGTCTTAGCTGACTGTCGAGTGGAGTGGGGTTAGCTCGCAGGAGAATAGATACGAACCTCTTTTTCAAGCCTTTCGTCGAGACGATCCTTTTCGACTTCTAAATCATATCGATTTTGTAATCTAAGCCAAAACCCTTCCGACAAACCAAAAAATCTTTCCAGGCGCAATGCAGTATCGGCGGACACGCCACGTTTACCATGGACTATCTCGTTAATCCGTCGAGGTGAAACGCTAATGTCTTTTGCGAGGCGATACTGGCTAATCCCCATAGGAATTAAGAACTCTTCCAGAAGGATTTCCCCAGGATGAATCGGATCAAGTTTATCTTTCGTCATATTTACTCCCTATGGTAATCGACTATCTCAACATTATGCGCAGCGCCGTTTCTCCAAATAAAACAAATACGCCAACGTTGGTTAATCCGGATGCTGTGCTGTCCATCACGATCACCAACCATTTTTTCCAGACGATTTCCAGGTGGAATACGCATATCATTAAGAACTTTAGAAACATTGAGGAGTTCGAGTTTGCGGCGTGCATTTCGTTGGATGTCAGGCGGAAGTTTACGAGAAAAATCTCGGAAAAATATCTTCTTAGTCTCGGTGTCCGAAAAGCCCTTAATCATTAGTAGTATAATAACGCATTGCGGTAATAACGTCAAGCGTTATTATGGGATAGTGGGTGAGATAGGGGTTTTTCCTGCTAGCTAACTTGTTTGTACCAGGAACCCATTCCTGATATACAACTATATCTGTTATATAGGAACAGGATGAAATTCGGTTTATAAATGGTTTTCTGGTGCAATCTCGGTGCAATTAAAGGGAGAAAAGATCAGAAAGCAGGGATTAGTTACCGATATAGCCAAAAATCGCTTAGAAATGTCCTCTAGGCGGGGGAAAGGTCAAAAAGCCCATCAACACTGGCATATTGATCTGGCGTATATCAACCTGAGCGGCACCTTTTATTACTTGTGCACAGTGCTTGATGGTTACAGCCGCTACGTGGTACATTGGGAGATTAGGGAGCGCATGACAGAACAGGATGTTGAGATTGTCCTGCAGGGAGCCAGGGAGAAGTTCCCCCAGGCCCGCCCGCGAGTGATCTCAGACAATGGTCCTCAATTTATCGCCCGCGATTTCAAGGAGTTCATTAGGATCAGCGGGATGACCCATGTCAGAACCTCGTTCAATTATCCGCAAAGTAATGGTAAATTAGAACGGTGGCATGGTTCATTGTGGAGAGAATGCATCCGGCCCGGGACACCGCTGAGTATTGAGGATGCCCGCAGGTTGGTGCGGCGGTACGTGGATTATTACAACAATCAACGGCTGCACAGCGCTTTGGGGTACATCGCCCCCCAGGATAAGTTAGCAGGCCGGGAAGAAATAATTTTTGCTGATCGAGCTCGTAAATTGAAAGATGCCAGAGAAAGGAGGCGCATGCATAAAGTGGAAAAAAAGAATGTTCAGTGCCAGTCTTTAGCACCAGCTCTTGCTGGCTGCTGAGGAGTGTCTATTTATCAATAGCCTTTTTTCCATTTCACGCTGAACCAAGACAGTTTGAAGAGGGGGGATGAAGTTTGATTACATGATATGCGCCTAATGAGACACATACAGGGAAACCTTGAAACAGACTATGGCGAAATCTAAACAATTTGACTTCATCCTCTACTCTACTGATTCAATTATCACAGATGTCGATAGAGAGGGCCGGATAAAAAAAAGCGACCCGACCGGGGCGCCTTTACTTCGTAAGCTTTTCCCCATCCAATCCACTAGCAGCATCGCCCAACTTTGATTCACCAGCCAACTAAAGCCGAAGAGATATACTCCCCCGAAGCTTTGGCCGCAGATGAATTTCACGTGATGCAATTCGACTATTACAAAATATAGCTTATTGAGATACAATTGACATACTCACGATTTATTTTCTGCCCCCACATGTGGGAGCAGATTGCTCATTCTGGCCTAAAAAGCCACCATATGTAGGGCCAAAGATTTAATCGTGATAATGTTTAATACTTAAACCGATATCATAACGAAGGAGAAAACCTTATGTCTGAATTTCTACAAGTGCTTATGGATCAGGTGACTGGCCCCGCGCTCAATATCCTCGGTGCGCTTGTCATTCTAATCGTTGGTTGGATTGTTGCGCTGATCGTCGGTGCTGTTGTGCGCCGCGTGTTCAAGCGTATTACGCTGGACGACAAAGTCGCCCAATGGCTGTCGAAAGATGGCGCCCCGCCAGTAGATTCGGAGCGCATCCTGGGTAAAGCTGCCTACTACTTGGTCATGCTCTTTGTGTTGGTCGCTTTCTTCCAGCGTCTGGGCCTTACGATTATTACTGAACCGATCAACGCTTTCCTGATCCAGGTGTTCGAAGCTGCTCCCCGGCTGTTTGGCGCCGGCCTGATTGTGCTGGCGGCCTGGATCATTGCCAGCGTCTTAAAGTTCGTCATTGTCAAGGCGCTCGACGCCACGAACCTAGATGAGCGCCTGCGTGAATGGGCCGGGATGGAAGATGACGAGATAAAATTCAGCCAATCCGTTGGCAAAGCCGCTTTCTGGTTCGTCTTCTTGCTCTTCCTGCCGGCGTTGCTGAACGCGCTTGGCATGGCCGGGTTGGTTGCACCTATCCAAGGTATGTTCGACGATCTGCTGGCCGCAATTCCCAACGTTCTGGGGGCGGGCGTGATCCTGCTCATCGGTTGGTTCGTTGCGCGCATCGTGCGCCAGGTGCTCACCAACGTGATGGCGGCCGCCGGCGTTGACAAGTTCGGCCAACGCATTGGTTTGGATGCCGCGCTCGGCAAGCAGAAACTCTCCGGCCTGGTTGGCACTGTGGTGCATGCACTCATCATGATACAGGTTGTTATCGCCGCTCTCGACGCTTTGGCCATCGAGTCCATTTCTGGCCCAGCGACCGCTATGCTGACCACCATCTGGGACAGTATCCCGAAGTTTGTCGGCGCCATAGTCGTACTAGGTGTGTCCTACTACATTGGTCGCTGGATTAGCCAGTTGGTGACAAATCTCCTGGTTGGTATCGGCTTCGACAAGGTGCTTGTCTGGATAGGGCTGGAGCAGGAACCCGGGAAAGGCCGCACGCCGTCCGAGATCATCGGCACCATCGTGCTGGTGGGCATCATGCTCTTCGCCACGGTGGAGGCGGCCAGTCTGCTCGGATTTGAAATAGTGGCCGACCTGGTTGCAACAGTCATCGGATATACAGGGCAGGCGGTAATCGCAGTGGCAATCTTCGGCGTTGGGCTGTACCTGGCGAACCTGATCCGCAACTTGATCGAGGGGACAGGGATAGCAAATGCCGCTGGGCTTGGCCGCTTGGCGCGCATAGCCATCATGACGTTGGTGATTGCCATGGCTTTGGGCCAATTGGGCGTTGCAACCGAAATCGTCAACATGGCTTTCGGCTTGCTGCTGGGCGCGATTGCAGTAGCGATTGCGCTGGCCTTCGGTCTGGGTGGTCGCGAAATTGCCGCTCGCAAGGTGGAAGATTGGCTCCAGTCCTTATCTGAAAAAGAGTAAAAATGTTGTCAGTACAGATATCTGAGTAGGGAAGGGCTCAGATATCTGCTTTACAGATTCCGTATTGCTCAAGACAAATATAGTAGTCTGTTTTATACTCGTAAACAACCGGCTTATTCACAGGCTGATATAGCCGATCACAGTTGCTGGCATTGATGAAGGTGGTCATCCCGTTGGAAGTAAACCCGTAACCATCATGAATATGCCCAAAAATATGCAGACCCGGTTTGATCTTCTCAATCACTTCCAGTAAATCCTGGCAGCCGGCATTCTCACCTGACGCTGTCAGGTTTCCAATTCCTTATGGCGGACTGTGCGTGATTAATATATCTATTCCCTCCGGGATCAGATTCCACTTGGCCCGGATCTCGGTTCCCCGCTCCAGGTTGACAGGTTGAAAGCCAAATCGTAGAACCAGAGCTGCCAGGGACTGCCGTAGAATCTCACGCCACCGTATCAATAACTGGTTGAAAAGGTATGAAGTGTCCACTTTCAACTGGTACTAAAAATGGGATGTTGACACTTGGTCTTCCAATTGTCTTGACATTTATTAATGCCAGGGAGATAGGTCGTGTCACAGGCGCGCAAAACGAGTCGGTGTATCGTGCAATTATTGATGCTTTAATCGAGGGGAAGAATGCAAAAGTGCCGATCGCATCATTTGATCGCTTGTTAAGAATTGGTGCCGAGATTTTAGTTGGACTCGTTGGATATTCCACTGGTAACTGGTTTGTTTTGGGCTTAGGGGGACTGATTGCTTTCCTCGGGATATACGACCGTTGCCCAGTATGGACAATCCTCACGAATTTTATTCGCTGGGATTGACACATCAGATTTAGATACCAGGCTGGAGTCCTTCGCGCAACGGCGTCTAATTATTATTTTTTCTAACAATAATTGAGTTAACAATTTTCAAAGATGATCGATCTGCCAAATGCCGTTGGAACAAAATGTAATGAATCTAGTCGCTTTTCCCTGATCTTGTATGGTTTTCTGGTGATGGGGCGGTTATTCTGCCGGCCGGTTTTGGCTGCTTCTGCTTGTTAACTGCCTTTCTAAATTTCGACTCACATAAAAGATTAATCCTCCCCCTCTTCAAAAATAATTGGGCTGTGAATTTAGGTTTTATTTGATCCGTTCCTAACAACGAATTATCTTTGTACTTCTTGGGCAGGCGCGATAGAATATGTATATGCCAAGAAAAATACTGCTAATTGACGAAGACGACTTATTTCGTCGCAACCTTAGTTTTCATTTGGTACAAGCTGGTTACTAGTTGCAAACAGGGTGGCCAGGATAGGTTCCGTGGACACTATGGACTGATTTTCCCCCACCCGTTGGACGCAATGGACACTATTTTATCCAATGGGCAGGAAGGATATTTCTTCACTTGATTAAGAGTCAGTTGTATTCTTTAAGTCACTGACACTATATCAGGGAATAATTTCAGAACCCTGAATGTAATTAAATCAAATGGTTTCATCTAATCTTGATAAATGAGTACCTGGTTCAATATGAACTGTCACATCAACGATTTTGAGGTTAGATTCAAGAAGGATATTCTTTACGGCGTGCCCAATTTCATGACCTTCATTGACTGACACGTCTCCCTGGACCACTACATGGATATCCATTAATAAACCAAGTCCGCTTTTCCTGATCCTACATTTTTCAATTTCCAGGACACCATCGACCTGCGAAGCAAGATTTCTGATCTGACCTTCAATATCAACAGGGACAGCTCCATCCATGACTTCGTTTAAGGCTGGCAATAATAACCGGACCCCGTTGTAAACAATGACAACACAAGCCCCGAGAGCGGCCCAATCATCGGCAACTTCATAACCAGGGCCTCCCGCCAGAGCGATACTGATCCCCACGAAGGCCGCCACGGAGGTGAGGGCATCGGACCGGTGATGCCAGGCGTCACTTTTAAGTGCGCTGCTGTCCAACTCATGCCCAACCCGGGTCATTTTGCGGAAGAGGATTTCTTTGACAAAGATGATCCCGACCAAAACCACCAGGGTATACCAGGCCGGGGCATGGTGTGGGGTTTGTATTTCACGGATACTTAGAACAGCGATCAAAACTGATGCCCCTAAGAGGGACATTGCCACCACTACACCAGCGATAGATTCCGCTTTCCCATGCCCGTAGGGATGGCTATCATCTGGGGGCTTGATGGATATCCTGAGACCTCCCCACACGATCAAGGAGGAAAAGATATCCATGGTGGATTCAATGCCGTCAGCAATTAATGCATAGGAGTTTCCGATAATACCTGTTGTGATTTTTGTCAGCGCAAGAACAATATTTACAGCAATCGCACCGCCTGATAATTTGAGTCCGGTTTCGAAAGAATTCATCTTCTTTTCCCTAATATATTGAAAAAACTGGTATGTATATATCTCTTGAAAATTCTTGCGAAAATTATACCAATATATATCTGGTAGAAATCAGAGTTAAATACATTTATCATGTGTATTTATGAGTGGGATTGGTCTCAAGCCTCGTTTTTAATGATTATCGAGTCGCCTATCCACTTGAATTAATTGATATTTCTGGTGAAACGCCGGTGCAACGGGGATGGAAAGGATGGATTTTGTGCTCAAGATGGACTAATTTGGGTTCATTCTATCGAGAGGATGGACGGATTTTACCCCCATAGAAAGGATATTCAATTCTTCCGGCCAATTCGAAGTCAGAAGCCTGTCCTGAGCGCAGTCGAAGGCGAAGGGCTCTATCCATTGAGCTACGGGTGCGTGGTTTGACTAATTATACCTCAGGGGTAGAATTAGTCAATTTCAAGGCACAAAATATTCATTTTTTTGATTTAAGGCTGAATATCTTGAGGTGGTCTGAATCAGGCGTCTGATTCCTGGTGCAATTGTGGTGCAGTTTGGTGCAGTTAAATCAGCCGGCAGCGTCACTGGAGTTGTAATTTCATCCATAATCGCGGCGGCTTTTTCCTGCAGGCCTGGGACAGTGTGTGCATAGTTGTTCAGCGTGGTGCTGGGTTTAGAGTGCCCTAATCGCTTGGAGACTGTAAGTAGATCCACGCCGTTAGCCAGCATGTGTGTGGCCGCGGTGTGGCGCAGGTCGTGAAAGCGGATGTCCGATTTTTCTTGACAAATCTAATAGATAATCGACCCCAATTAATTATAATTTTCGCGGTTGGTATTTCCCGGGATTTTACCCCTCTCAAGGAATAATAAAAAAATTGCGGATCCAAAAAAATCCCTAGAGTATATGATTTCCCAAACCGGAAAAAACAAGTTAGATAGTCGCCCGGGATGGAAAATCTTTGAACCAAACCAATAAATTACAAACTTCCATAATTGATCGGGTAACCAAGGGTCTTGAACTTCCGAAGATTTCCATGTATAATTAAGTTGGCAGCCAACAGGAGACTCTAAGATATACCCATTTTTTTTGACAAGGAAACATGATGATGAATACGCTGGTCCGGAAATCTTCCCTGGCAAATCAGGTGGAACAAATTCTGATAGATCAAATTAATGCAGGGGTATACCTAGCTGGAGAAAAACTGCCTTCTGACGAAAAACTGGCGAGTGAGTTTAATGTCAGTAGGGCAACTATCCGGGCAGCTTTAAACGCTATGTCTGCCAATCGCCTGATTGTTCCCAAGCATGGTGTGGGTACCTTTGTCAGCCAGGCGGCTCAGTTAAAGAACCCCCTTGATCAGTCGATTGATTTTCTGGACCTGATTTCATCCAGCGGATTTAAGGCGGATTTTAAAGAATTATTTTCAAGGATTATCAAACCTGATCAAAATGTCCAGGAAAAATTAAAACTTGAATCTGGCCACAATGTACTTGAAGTACACAAAGTATTTTCAGCGGATGGAGAACCGGTGATTTATTCCCAGAATTACATTCCGGAATGGGTCTTCTGCAATGGCATGAGCGCAGAACAGGCAATAACCCCCGGATCGACGGAACCATTCTTTGATTTTTTCCGGGATACTTGTCAATGTGAATTACAGTTTTATCTCTCAGATGTGTGGGTTGGCATGCCTTCAGATTATCCAGTAATCATTGAAGTCATGCAAGCAGAGGAGTGTACACCCGTGCTTGTGATAGACGAGGTTGGTTATGACAAACAAAATCGTCCGGTGAATTACGCAATAGAATATCTGCCCGGGAATAGGATGCATTTCAGCCTGGTACGAAAATGTAAAGGGCGATAGACAAAAGAGTATAGGAGAAGCAGATCCGGATGGAATCCAATTGGCTGCCTGAGCTTGTTAACCGTTCAGAAAACGGACCCTATCAAAAAGAAAGCGAATATGATCTCACCCTGGCAAAGACGGTCATGCGTCTGGTTCAGGATTATGAATTGAATTATGATCCAAAAATCCTGGTGCCCAGCGATGATGATCTGGCCGATCGCGTCTATCAAGCCGCGGTTGAGCTATTGATGGAAATGGGTGTATATAATCAATCCACCCAGCGGCGGATCATGTTCACCCGAGAAGAAATCGATCAGGTGGTTGCTGCCGCTCCCAGTGTAGTTGTCCTGGGAACAGGCGAGGACAACGTGGTTGAGCACCACCGGGATATAGAGGATCTGGAACCATGCTGCATGCACAGCGGCCCCACGGGCACTCCCACCAGTGAAAAATACCATGGATTGATATTACAAAGCTGCGCCCAGGAGCCTCTCGTCGATTGCCTTGGACACGGATCGGTAGCCACCTACCAGGGACAGATGATTATTCCCGGCACTCCCCTGGAAATCCTGGCTGCCCAGCGTGATGCCGTTCAAGCCCGGGAAGCCATTCGAAAAGCCGGCCGACCAGGCATGCATATTGAAGATATGGCGCTGCCCTTGACCTGTGCTGGAAAGATTTCCACCTTTATGCCTGAGATTGGCATGCGTCCCTCGGATGGTCTTCTGGTATCACAAATTCCGGAATTAAAGACAGATTATGATCAGCTCTCCCGGGTTGCTTACCTGCAAGCCGTGGATATGCACATTGTAGATTTAATGACACCACTGATCGGTGGATTGGGGGGAGGAGCCCAGGGAACAACTATCGTAACCATTGCCTGCCATTTGTTGGGAGTTCTGTGTTATGCCGTGTCTTACCACTTTATGGGGCACATGTCCCTCCAGTGGTCTCACAATACCGGGCCGATGGGATTGTGGATCCAGGCTGTTGCCGGGCAAGCCTTAGCACGCAATACTCCTATGGTCTCCATTAATGACCTGTATACTCGCTCAGGATTGGGCACGGAAGAAATTTTCTGGGAAATTGCTGCGGGTGCCATGATCGGTGCCGTTTGCGGATTGCATCAACACGGGGTTGGGGCTACTTGCGGCAACGAACTGGATCACACCAGCGGATTGGAAGCGCGTTTTCAGGCTGAAGTTGCCCACGCTTCGCTGGGAAAAACCCGGGCAGAAATTAATGATCTGGTCTTGGTTTGTCTCAAGAAATATCAAGACAAGCTGGCGGAACCGAATTTAGGCAAGCCATTCCCTGAACTGTATGATCTAGACACCCTGGAACCGACCCGGGAATGGCTCGATCCTTATCGCAAAGTAAAGGAAGCGCTCCAAAAAATGGGACTTGACATGGAGGACGGCTGGAAAAAAGCTCTCAGCCGAAAAAACAAGGGTAATGGGAACATATAAAGCATCGGACAGGAACACTACCAGAGGATTTTATTTCTTTCAAAAAAGTGATTACCCACTTATACGATAAATTCCTAAAAAAAGGAGATTGAGTTGTTCATTGAGATTTGTGTCTATGACAAATCCACAGAAGGCTTTATCTATAATTTATCTGCACAAGAAACTTGGTGGTGATGGATAACCTGGCTGTTGGAAAGGAGGGAGATATAAGAACAAGATTGGCATTAGGCTACAAAAATGTTCTCTAGTTTTCAATATGGAGGAGTGTAATGATTACCAATAAAACAATAAGAGTTGTTTGCATATTATTCTTTTTGGCGATATTTGTAGCAGCATGTGGTACTCCTACTGCGGAGGAACCTGCTGCGGAGGAACCTGTTGCGGAGGAACCAGCTGTGGAGGAACCGGCTGTCGAGGAGCCAGTTGTCGAAGAACCAGCTGAACTTGAAGAGCCAACAGAACTCCGCATGGCGATGATTGTGTCCAATAGCATCGATAGTGCCTGGGATTACACACTCATTGAATCCTATGAGCGTGTGCAAGCCCTGGCGCCACATGGGCTAACTATGCACGAAATCGACTGGACGGAAGGTGTCTGGGGTGCTGATAGAGTGGCTGTCCTGCGGGAATTGGCGGAGACTGGGTTGTACGACATCATC
>SDBS01001687.1_pt1 | contig 22413 bp, 19 predicted proteins | sample 2277091 | NCBI WGS metagenome assembly SDBS01 (sample SAMN10404972, study PRJNA504765) | marine sediment metagenome | isolation source: marine sediment core GS10_PC15, 163 cmbsf | place: Arctic Ocean: Southern Knipovich Ridge | collected 2010
CTCTCGTGCCTATGGTTTTCATTAGCCCTGCTCCTTCCGTTACCGCAGGCGGACGATCCAATCGACGAAGACACCCACTTGCCCCCCGGGCCCGTTATTTCCAGCAACATCCCGCAGCCCCTCGATGACAACCTTATACTCCCCCACATCAAGGGTCGAGGGGAATGTCTGCTTCAAATGAATGCTCTTGATTTCCCTGCCGCCTGTTGTTGGCCGCGGGCGTCCGTCTCTGCACCTTAGGGTCATCCTTGTCGACCTTGATCTAAAAGACAATACCCAGTTGGTTCCACCACTGCGCAGTGTTCTTGCCGGACGCATCAGACGTGCCGAGCAGGGGCCCCACAGGCCTCCGCCGTGAGCCGGCAGCGTTCACCTGCCTACTCCCTTCGGGACTGGGCAGGCAGGTGTTAGCCACGGGCGCAAGCCCGCCGCCTTCGGCCGTGAGCAGGTGGCGTTCATGTTAGCCACGGGCGCGAGCCCGTGGAAAAAGGTACGCCAACGCAATAGAGCCCCTGAAGGGGGCGATTCATGGCCGGACAAGCTGTGTCATTCCCACACGTGCTCCGGATCGTATTGAATTCCATGATGCTTGACCAGAACGTGTGCCCCATTGGTATTCCCCTTGCGTAATGACTCACCGTCTGATGAATCGGCCCGATGGGCCTCTGTGCTTATCGGGCGCATGATACCACGGGCTCGCGCCCGTGGCTACCATGAGACAAACCTGGACGGGCCCGGAGGTTTCGGCCACGCCTACGACCCTGAGTTCTCGTCCCGCCACCGCATCCGCTGGACGCCCGTTAGCCGCACCGCTTGCGGCTTAGCACGCAGGCACATCATTGTCCTCTATGGGATTCACGACCCTCCGTGTGAAACCACGCGCACACGTGCATTTGACACCCACCTCTCATAGATGCGCCCTGTGCCTCGCCCTGCTAAGCCGCAAGCGGCAATCCCTGCCTATCCCCTGGGGAAGGGCAGGCAGGAATTACACGAATTGGACGAATTTGGATGGGTCTGATGCCGTTTGCATTCGTGCCATTCGTGGACTCGTAGACTTTTTCAACACCCCCCCCTGTTCCCTATTGTGTCCATATTTGCGGTGCCTTCACTCGACGAACCGCCAGCCCGCAGGCGTCTTTCTTGCGCGCCACGATCCACTCACGGTCTTTCCGGGCTTGCCATCTTTCGTGCGATACGTGGTCACCACCCTGATGCCGGCGATACCCTTGTGGATGGTGATCTGGATCGCTTCCTGGCGAACGATCGTCCACTCCGAGGGAGAGATGGTCTCTTGGAGGGTCGCCTTCGCCAGAAACTTCCTATCTTCGGAGTCCTCCGTGAACGTCGCCAGGAGGGCCGCCTTGTCCTTCTTATTGTGTGCTTTCACGTACTGCGCGATAAGGGCGCGAATCGCCGCTTTATCGTGCGACCATCCCGCAAGCGTTGCCAAGCCCTTCGCATGCGCGGCCAGAGCCCTCTCCCACGCCGCACGCCTCTGGTTTCCATCCGCCAGCAAAAGCAGGGCCTTTCGATGCTTCACAAACACCTTCTGCACTTCCTCCGGGCGGTCGCTTCTCTCCGCATCCATCATCTGAAGCGACAGCATGCCGGCAAGCGAACGGAAGACGTGCTGTCGTTTCGCCGGATCATCGATCTTCCCGACAGCGTGCTCCATCTGGACGGAGACCCACTTCAGGACCTCCATGCGCCTCTGTCTGGCGGGCTCGGTTTCCCTGGGCCACGCTGCGGGCCCGGGCCGCACGTACGTCGTCACACGCAGCCTGGCATGCCCTATGGCCAGGAGTCCGGCGACCTCAGCCAACAGAAACGCATCCCGCTTGGGGCTTCGACAAAGGGAACGGTAATCCTTAGTCATGGCCTCCAGGAGGGCCTTCTTGTCGGGCTCCTGAGCCGCATTCATGGCTATCCGCAGGGATCCTCCTGTCTCCGCCCATCGACTTGGGACGTCGCTCTGCAGCGCCGCCAGACAGGCCCGCCATGGGGCTAGCTGCGCCGTCGTTTTCCGCCGTTGGGCCTGGCTGACGGCCTGGATGACGGCTTCGGCCGCGTCTTTCCGGACACGGGGATCGACTTTCTCGTCTCCCTGTACACTCTGCAGCGCCGCCAGGCTCTCCTTTGTCCCAATCGACCTCAGGCATCCGACTGCCACAAAACCGACCAGGGGGCCGGAATGCGATCTGATTCCCTGCTCTTCCCAGTCCACAATCGACCTGTCACGGAGCAGGGCAGACAGTTTCAAAATGTCCGCCGGGCCCGCACTTCCCATAAGCAGGTACAGCCCATTGGCCCTGTAAACGGGAGATGTACCTTCAAAGGCAAGTTCCCTGATTACCGCCTTCAGTTCCCCGGCGGCGGGCACGGGATCGGCTAGAACGTTCACATGCTGCAGCACCCCCCTGAGGACATATTTCAACTCTATGGCATTAGATGCTGCCGGCGTGTTGTAGGCTGCGTACCACCTGACTGCCGGCATGACGAGCTTCGGGTGGTATCTGTAAAGGAGCCAGCCCTTATCCTTCTTCCAGGTTCCGCCGCGCGTGGGCCGAACGAAGAACTCCAGGACTTGCCGCGCCGTCCTTGCCTTGCGGTAAGAATCTCGGATTCCGCGCTCACGTGGCAGAGAGCGGCACGCTGTCAGAATCGTGCCATCCCATGTGCCGGTGGACAGCGTATACGTGGTCTGGCCGAAGATCGTCCGCTGCGGAACGGTGGCCAGCATTTGTATCAGGAGCGGATCCATGCGCTCGCGGCTCATATATTCGGCCAGGACGAGAATCCTGTGCCGCTGTCGCTTCAGATGGGGATTCTTGATAGCGACTTCCGCCAAGGGCGGCGCGTACGCATCAATATCTTTCCTGAACGTCAGGGCATGTACGGCTTGGGGCAAGAGTGAAGGGTTGTTGACGACGAATTGAGTATAGATAGCCGGCGTAATACCTTTTGTGTCGAGCAAGGCATAGGGGACCTCATCCATCAGGGCCTTGTCCTTCAGGACCATCTTCCCCTTTTTGGCGACGACCTTTGTGCAGGCCGCGGCGGCCGGGGAATGGCCCCCGGCGCTCTTACCCCGCCCTGCCTCGACGAGGGCGCGAACCTTCTCGCCGGCAATGCCTGTTCTGGCGGAGATCGCGGCGATGCAGGCCTCTGGGGCCCCGGAAGTTGGCGGGATCAACCGCAATATTACTCCGATCGCCCTGATTCGGACCTCGTGGTTCTTCCGCAGGGCCGCCTTGGGCTTGTTTGGAAATGCTGCGCCGGCCAGGTATCGGGCCTCTTGGCTGTCAATCGCCCGATCGCCGTAAAGCAGCTCCAGCCGCGCAAAGATTCGCAGTGCTTGTGGCCACGCATGCGGAAGGTGTCCCTCAGCAATTGGTGCGTGAGCACGGCCGCTGGCGTGAGATTGCCCCTGCATCCAAGGTGCGAACATCAGGACGGAGGCAGCGAAGGCGAAGGAGATAAGCCCTTTCTTCACTGGTATTCCTTTCGCAGTCTACACTACCATTGCTTCCCGCTCTTCGATGAGTCTAAGGGTATTATAGCTGCCCGGTCTAATCGGAACGGTTTACGATTTATTTGTTCCCGATTTATTACGATTTATTACGATTTACTCCCGATGTATTCCGGAGGGGGCACAGGATAGATGGACATAGGTTGCCGGTTTTCTGGCTGGCAAGGGCCGGCGAAGTTGTAAGACCTTTTGTTACATGGCCTTAGGCGAGGTCTCGGCATTGCGGCCGGCCGGGAGGGTGTTGCGGAAGGTTGCGTTAGTGTTGCCACCTGATTTGGGGCTCCTTCCGTCTTCGCCAAGGCTTCCGTCTTCGTCCTTCGGACTTCCGGCTTCGCCAAGGCTTCGCCGGGACAAGTCGCCGAGACAAGTCGGCGGACAAGTCCTTCGACAAGCTCAGGATGAATAGGCGGACAGGTTGCCGCGCCGCTAAATCACATACCGCTTGACGGGCGCCTTATGGACGGATAGAATTGCACCGAAGGGCTGGGTTTGCGGTCCTCCTTCACCCAGTCGGGAGAATGTATCGGTGGCAAAGAGCCTTGGCAGTGATTTCAAACGGTTCTTCATTCGCGGCCTAGCGGCCTTTCTGCCCACACTGCTGACAATATGGGTTATCATCTCCGTCGTCACCTTCGTAGACAAGCACATAGGGTCTTCCATCGACACAGGGGTTCAATGGCTGATCCACAGGATCATGGTTTGGAGCTCCGGCAAGGAGCTGCCCAAATTGGCGGAGTTCTGGGCGCAAGAGACCAAATGGGGGGAGTTCTGGGACACTTACCTGTGGTGGATCGGCTTCGCCCTGGCGATAGTGGGCATCTACTTTTTCGGGAAGTTCATCGCGTCCTTCGTTGGCCGTACTTTCTGGCGGATGATGGAACGCGGATTTCTCCGCCTCCCGATCATCAAGCAAATATATCCTTACATCAAGCAGGTGACGGATTTTCTGCTGTCTGAGCAGAAGATGAGGTTTACGCGGGTGGTGGCTGTGGAATATCCTCGCAAGGGGATTTGGGCGATGGGGCTGGTCACCGGCGCGGGCATGAAGGCGCTTAAGCGGAAGTCAACGGACGACTTGCTGACAGTCTTTATTCCCTCAAGCCCCATGCCGGTGACGGGGTACACGATTACAGTGAAGCGTGATGAGGTCATCGACGTTCCGATGAGTATCGACGAGGCGCTGCGGTTCACGGTAAGCGGCGGCGTCATCATGCCGACACACCAGCAGGCGACCGAGAAAGAAATAGACCAGGCCCGGTACAAAGCCCTGCCCCAGAGCCATACGAAGGAGAACTCAGCGTGAATATCGTAGTGAAGGCCCGACACATGGACGCGACGGATGCCCTCAGGCAGTACGCTGAATCAAAGGTATCGAAGCTGCCGAAATTCTTCAACCAAATACAATCGGTTGAAGTGATCCTGGACATGGAAGCCAATCAGCCCACTGTCGAGATCGTGGCGACGGCCCGTCACAGGAACACTTTCGTCGCAAGGCATCGTGATGAGGACATGTACGCCTGTGTAGATCAGTGTTTTGATAAGATCGCCGAGCAGATCCGGCGGCATAAAGGCAAGGTGCGCCACCGACAGGGCCAGCCGCACAGTGTGACGCTTGAGCAGACTCAGCAGCAGCCCCACCCGTTGGAAAGCCCCCCGGCTCGCTCTGGCACTGGGGATCCGGATTCGTTACACTGACCGGTCAGCCAGGCTGCATCATAGTAGCCGCGACGGGCGAAGGAATCGGGCATGCATCACAGCAGGAGTAATGAATGAAGCTATCCGACATCGTGGTGGCTGACGCGATCATACCGGATCTGGCAGCTAAGACGCGCGACGAGGCCATCACCGAGGTGATAGAGGCCCTGGTTTCAGCCGGCGCCATCGCCAGGAGGAACGTCGCCGAGGCAGTCAAGACCGTTCTGGCCCGCGAATCGCAGGCTACCACAGGCATAGGCAAGGGTGTTGCCCTGCCCCACGCCAAGCTCAAGGGCATCAAGAAGCCCATTGCGGCTATCGGGCGGTCAGGCAAGGGGATCGACTTTTCATCGCTTGACTCGAAGCCGGTCCACACGGTAATCCTGCTTCTTTCGAACCCCAGCGGCCCCGACGAACACCTCCGGGCGATGGAGACGATTTTTAAGCACGTGCAGCGGGATATCTTCCGAAAACTCCTTCATCAGAGCCGGACAAGGCAAGCCATAATCGACCTTATCAAGGAAGCAGACGAGCTTGGATAGACGAACCAGCAGCCGCTGGCGCACCGACTGCGCCGGTGGGGAACAACATTGCCGATTGTCGAAAAAGAAGTTGAGATCATCAACAAGTACGGGCTCCACGCCAGACCGGCGATGGAGCTGGTTGAGCTAGCCAACAGATACGGCAGCAAGATCGATGTGTCCAGCGGGATACTGACCGTTGACGCCAAGAGCATCATGTCGGTCATGCGTTTGGCGGCTACCAAGGGCACCGTGCTGAGACTTATGGCTAACGGAGCCGACGCGGATGAGGCAATAGATGCGATAGTCAAGCTGGTCGGCCAATTCGATGAATTGGGCGAGGATCAGGCCTCCGGGGCCTGAGCAGCAACAGCCCCCTGCGCGGGCCTGGAACACTGTGCTATGAAGATTAAGAAGGGCATAGGGGTATCCCCCGGTGTCGCGATTGCACCGGCGGTGGTGGTCGACACCGAGCAGTTCGACGTGCCCGAACGCCACGTGCCTGCGAACCTGGCACAGGCGGAACTGGTGAAGCTGCGCAAGGCCTGCACCATTTCAAGGAAAGAGATCCTCGATCTGAGAAAGAGTACGGCCGAGCGGATCGGCAAAGAGACGGCCAGCATCTTCGATTTTCACCTGGGCCTGCTCAACGATAAGGTCCTGCAGAAGAAATTCTCCGATACGATTCTCAGCGAGCGTGTCACGGCTGAGTACGCCGTAGCTACCGTACTTCGCAACTACGCCAAGGAATTCCTTGCAATGCCGGAGTACCTGGCCGAAAGGGTCAAGGACGTTTACGACATTGAGAGGCGTATTCTGCGTAACCTGATCGGCCAGCAGCGTCAGAAGCTGTCACACCTGACGAAGGATCGCAACGTTCTGGCCCACGACCTGACCCCCTCCCAGACTGCGAGCATGGACCGCCGGCACGTGTTGGGACTGGCCATCGACGCGGGCGGCCAGACCAGCCACACGGCCATTGTCGCAAAGGCACTGGGTATCCCCGCGGTCGTCGGGCTCAACGACGTAACCGCGGAAGTGGGCGCCGGCGACACCATCATCATCGATGGTACGCGCGGGATGGTCGTTATCGACCCGGACGAGGCGACGATAAGGAACTACCAGCAATACGCCGAACAACAGGTGCAGTTCATACACAGTCTCGACTCGCTGCGGGACCTGCCGGCTATTACTCGCGACGGGCACGAAATCACCTTACTCGGCAACATTGAGTTCCCCTCCGAGACCGCCACCGTGCTGGAAAAGGGCGGCCAGGGCATCGGACTTTACCGCACGGAATTCCTATACCTTGGCTCAGATACCGAGCCCACCGAGGAGGATCATTACAAGGCCTACCGACAGGTGATAGAGCTGTGTCATGACCACCCGGTGATAATCCGAACTCTGGACCTGGGTGCGGACAAGTACACCCAGTCTCGGGCCCGCATACCCGAGCGTAACCCGTTCCTTGGCTGCAGGAGCATACGGTTCTGTCTCCAGAACCTACAGATGTTCAAGACACAAATACGTGCGATCCTGCGGGCCAGCATTGACGTGCAGGTGTCGCTGCTGTTTCCGCTGATCACCTATCTGCTGGAGCTTCGCCAGGCAAAGATCGTCGTGCGGGACGTGGCAGAAGACCTCGAAGAAGAGGGCATCGAACACCGCACCGACATCTCCATCGGCATAATGATAGAGACGCCGTCCGCGGCGCTTATGTGCGACGCGTTCGCCAGGGAAGTGGACTTCTTCTCGCTCGGCACCAACGACTTGGTTCAGTATACGCTCGCCGTCGACCGCGGCAACGAGCGGGTGGCCTCGCTGTTCAATGTGGCCAATCCCGCGGTGCTGCGATTGATACAGGAGGTCATCCGGTCGGGAGAACGCCACGACGTGCCGGTAAGTCTGTGCGGCGAGATGGCCGGAGACCCCGAGTACACACTGCTGCTGCTCGGGCTGGGGCTTAGGACCTTCTCCTGCGCGCCGGCGGCCATTCCTGAAATCAAGAAGATCATCCGCTCTGTAACCATGGAGCAGGCCACCGAGGTGGCCAGACGCGTGATGAGCTTTGACTCCGAAAAGGAAACCATTAACTACCTCCGCGTGGAGACCAGGAAGGTCCTGCCGGAAGCGTACTCAGAATAGAACAGTGACGGGCAGTGGGTTAAAGTCCACCGACTCCGTCGGTGGGCAACTGCCCCGCCGCCAATAGAATAAAGAAACACGAAACTGAAAACCCAAGCCAGCCTCACAACCTTGCCCAGCAAATGGGCCATCGGCCTGGCCATTGACGGCGATTTGCGATTCCTGTCGCATCGCGATTGCATCCGCGCCGTCCAGAGGGCCGCAACCAGGGCACGGCTGCCCCTCAAGTATTCGCAGGGATTCAATCCCAGGCCGGCCCTTTCGCTTACCTGCCCACGCCCCGTAGGCGTTGGGACCCAAGACGACCTGCTGGTGATCTCGCTGGACACCGGCGCCACGGGTGAACAACTGGTAGCCGAACTCAACCGGCAAGCACCTTGCGGCATGCGTTTCGGCCCGGCAAAGGCCCTGGAACCCAAGAGTGTCCCCCACCCGCGGAGTATTGATTACAGGCTCGATCTACAGGGCGACCAAGCCGATGCTGTAGCCCAGAAACTCAGCAGCTTGCAGCGGGAGGAATCTTGGCCGGTCGAAAGGCTGGTCACACCCAGGCGCAGAGGCAGAGGCCGTCGCCAGGCAACACATACCCGTGTTTTTGACATCAAGGACCTCGTGACCTCGCTGAAACTGACGGGCAAGGTATTGACAATGACTCTCAGGACACGAGGAGACTTGTGGGCGCGGCCGGGGGAAGTGCTCAGGCTGCTTGGCCTGGATGAGCGGGTGGACCTGGCCCACTTGGTGCGGGTGGCGGTGGAATACGAATTGTCAAAGCAGACTTAGCCCAATTGCCTCACAACGCCGATGATAAAGCCGAGGTAGTAATGTCCAAGGAAATGCTGATAAACTCGGTAGAGGGCCAGGAGGTCCGGATAGCAATACTGGACAGCGGCGTCCTGGAAGAGCTATACGTCGAGCGCGCCTCCAGCGCATCCCGCGTGGGCAATGTATACAAAGGGCGCGTTACAAATGTGGAGGCGTCCATACAGGCCGCCTTTATCGATTTCGGGCTGGCAAAAAACGGCTTCCTCCATATCGCCGATATTCGTCCCGATTACTTCCCCGGCAAGCAGAAAGACTCCGAGGCCGTCGGCCGAAAGCGATCTCACCGGCAGCGCCCGCCCATCCAGGACTGTCTCAAGAGAGGCCAGGAGGTCGTCGTCCAGTTGACCAAGGAAGGCATCGGCACCAAGGGCCCGACGCTCACAACGTACCTTTCGATCCCCGGCCGCTTGCTGGTGATGATGCCCGGCATGAGCCGCCTTGGTGTCTCTCGCAAGATCGAAGACCAGCAGGCCCGCACCGAGGCCAAGGCGCTGCTGGCCGATATGAAGCTGCCCCCTGATATGGGCTTCATCCTGCGAACCGCCGGCTTCGACCGCAGCAAGCGGGAAATCCAGCGAGACCTGACGTACCTCACCAGGCTGTGGGAGGTCATAAGCCAGCAAGTCAAGAAGGCCAAGGCCCCGGCGGCTATCTACCAGGAATCCGACCTGGTCACGCGCACCCTCCGCGATACTTACAACACCCAGATAGACCGGATCATCTGTGACAGCGAGCCGGTGGCCCACAATGTCGAGAAATTCCTGGAACTTGTCATGCCCAGGACCAAGCACAAGGTGGAGCTGTACACCGGGGCCAACGGGCTGTTCCACGAGAGCGGGCTGGAAGAGGAAATTGAGAAGATCTACGCCCGCCGTGTGGAACTGCCATTGGGTGGGTCGCTGGTTATCGATCAGACTGAAGCCCTGGTGGCCATTGACGTCAATTCCGGGCGATTTCGCAAGCACAGCGATGCCGAGACCACCGCCCTGAAGATCAACATCGATGCAGCCAAGGAAATCGCTCGCCAGCTTCGTCTGCGAGACCTCGGCGGGGTGATAGTCATGGATTTCATCGATATGCGCCCGGAGAAGAACAGGCGGGCCGTCGAGAAGGCTCTCCGCGATGCGATGAAGCCCGATCGGGCTAAGTCCAAAATGGCCAGGATAAGCCCCTTCGGTATTATCGAGATGACCCGCCAGCGGATGGGGCCTTCCCTGGCACACAGTACTTACACGACCTGCTCGCACTGCGGCGGCGAGGGGATGATAAAGTCCAGGGAGTCGCTGTCGCTTGAAGTGATGCGCAGTCTCCGGCGGGCCTGTGCGACCGCGGAGGTGGCAAAAATCGAGATGGCCGTCGAGCCGCAGGTTGCCCAGTATCTGTCGAACAAACACCGGAAAGAGCTGAGTCAGTTGGAGGCCGAAAGTGCAATAGAAATCGCCATAACCGCCGATGCTCAACTCGCCGGAGACGAGGTGAAAATCACCACCGTCAATGCCCGAGGCAGCAAGGTGGCCTGGGACAAAGCCAAAGGCAAACGGACTGTCAAGACCACCCCTCTGGACAAATCCCCGCCCAAGGCCGACATCAGCGAATCAGCCGACAAGGGCAAAGATTTAGACAAGGACAAAGATTCAGACGAGGGCAAAGCCAAGGCCAAGAAATCCAGGCGCAGGCGACGGAGCAGAAAGAAATCACAGTCCAGCGATAAGGCCCCCGACAAGCAGGCTCAGCAAGACAAGGAGGCTCAGCAAGACAAGGAGGCTCAGCAAGACAAGGGGGCTCAGCAAGACAAGGGCAAAGATTCAGACAAGGGTGAAGATTCAAGCAAGGCTGAAGATTCAGACAAGGGCGAAGTAAAGGCCAAGAAATCCAAGCGCAAGCGACGGTCCCGAAAGAGATCAAAGTCCAGCGATAAGGCCCCCGACAAGCAAGCTCAGCAAGACAAGCAGGCTCAGCAAGACAAGCAGGCTCAGCAAGACAAGGAGAGCGTAGCCAAAGCACTTTTCGCCGATGCCCCGCCGACCCCGCCGGCCGATACCCCAAAGGCCACCGAAGGTGGACCCGCCAAGGCAGATACTGCTGAGTTCAGCCCCGCCGACATCCTCACCGGCGAGCACCGGCGCCGCAAGAAGGCGGCCAAGCCCGAGACGCCGTCCTAACGGGATGCCTTCGGCAAGACTCAGAGATAGCAGAGATGAACACAGATAAACGCAGATGAATCCGATTTTATGAATAATAAAACATCCGTGTCCATCCGTGTTTATCCCTGCTATTCCTGTGTCTCCCCAAGGAGCAGGTCTGTGTTGAAATCGTCTCCGCTCCGCCCCCGGCAGACTACCCATGGTTTCAACCTTGACAGAGCACTAGGCCCCCAAGTAGTCGATAACCCTGGCCAGCTCGCTTCGCAGGTCCTTTCGATGCACGATCATGTCAATGAAGCCGTGTTCGAGCAGGAACTCCGCTCGCTGGAAGCCTTCCGGCAGCTCGCTCTTGATGGTGTTGGCTATCACGCGCTGTCCGGCAAAACCTATCTCCGCCCCGGGCTCGGCCAGAACGACATCCGCAAGCATACCAAAGCTGGCGGTGGTCCCGCCGGTTGTGGGATCGGCCAATACCGAGATATATAACCCGTGGGCATCGTCGAGTCTCGCCAACGCCGTGGACGTCTTTGCCATCTGCATCAGGCTCAACGCCCCCTCCTGCATTCTCATGCCGCCCGAGGTGCACACGATAACCAGGGGCAGAGGTCCTTCCGTGGCTTGCTCGATCAGAAGCGTTAGCTTCTCGCCGGCCACCGACCCCACCGACCCGCCGATAAACTCGCCGTTCATCACGCCAAGGGCTACACGCCTGCCCTTGATGTACGCGATGCCCGTGAGCACGCCGTCGATCGTGCCGGCCCTCTCTTGGTAGTCGGTGAGGTAATCAGGATAGTTCTTGTCCCCCCATTCGAACTTCAGCGGGTCGGCCGGCGCAATCTCGCCAAACAACTCCTCGAATGTGTCCGTATCCGTCAACTGCTTGATTCTGGCCCGAGCGCCCAGCCGGAAGTGGTAATCGCATTCGGCGCAAATGTTCAGATTCTCTTCGACCTTCTTGCGGTAGAGTATCCCCTCGCATCCAGGGCAGCGGAGCCACAGACCGTCAGGTACCTCGCGCTTCGAGCGTATCCGCGGCCCCTCGAATGCCGAAGGGTCAAACGGAGGCCGAACCTCAGATGTTTCCGCTTCCGCCATCTCACAATCTCCCGCAGCGCCTATATCTCTCGAGCGTCCATCTCGTAGCTGTCCCACGTAAAGCCCGGGGTAACCTGGGACCACACGCCGGACACTGGTGTCCCATCAAGCACACACCTGAGCAGGCCGAGCGCAACCGGACGAAGCACCACCAGCAACGAGCCGCTCTTGTGACGCTTCACGATCTCCCGCATCAACTCCCGCAGGCGCTTCTGGACCTCGTCCAGCGACTCGCCGCCCGGGGGGCGAACACTCACAGGAGATTCGGTCCACTGCCTGTAAACCTTCGGGTGGCGCCGTTTGATCTCCTTCACCGTCAGCCCCTGCCACATACCATAATCGATCTCGCGAAGATCGTCCTTGGTCCGGATCTTCACCCCCAGCACCTCGGCCACCAGATCGGCCGTCTGCCGCTCCGACTCGCCTTTGCTGGTATAGATAACATTTATCTTTTGCTTGGCCAGCTCGTCCGCAATGGATTTGACGGCAGCGGATCCCTCCTCCGTCAAAGGTGACCCGGTCGCGGACTCAAACCGCGACTGCTCTTCCCACACGGTCCGGCCGCTCTGGATAACATATACCGTTGTCATCGTTTACCCCGGCCCATCATGTCCGCGAGCAGGCAAGACCCTCAAGTGACAGCCTGCCGCAAAGCCTGTACTGCCGGGCCGATATCCGCGGCCCCAAAGATATTATCGCCGGCCACGAAAACGTCCGCACCGCGATCCCTGCACAGGGCGGCTGTACGCGGGTCTATGCCACCATCCACCTCCAGCCGCTTACTTTCATCCAGCATACCGCGCACTGACTGGATTTTCTGCAACATCTTTTCCATGAAGTTCTGCCCGCCGTATCCCGGCTCGACAGTCATCACCAGCACCAGGTCCACTGCATCGACAACGCTCGCGATAGCCTCCGCGGGGGTCGCCGGCTTGAGGCATATCCCCGCACCAAGGTGCAACTGGCCAAGCCGCTGGATCAGCTTTGCCGGGCTGTCGGAAGCTTCAATATGAAACGTGATGCTGTCGGCCCCCGCTTCGGCGAATCGCTCGATGTAGCAGGATGGATCGTCGACCATTATGTGGACGTCCAGCGGCGCGTCGGTATATCGGCGGATGGACTCGACGAAGCACGGGCCCATGGAAAGGTTCGGCACGAAGTGGCCGTCCATTATGTCCACGTGCAGCACGTTCGCCCCCGCGGCAAGGGCCTGATCGATCTGCTCTCCTGCGCACGCAAAGTCGCACGCAAGCAACGAAGGCGCGACCAGCGCCCCGTCGCCCAATCCGCGCCAGGGATTCCTGCCTTCTCTTGTCATGTCATGACTAATCCGTTCAAACCCACGGATGCTAATGGGCTACTTATCATCGAGCACCTCGATCGCGGGCATCGCCTTGCCTTCCAGGTAGGTCAGCGAGGCCCCGCCGCCGGTCGATACGTGCGACATCCGCTCATCCAGGCCCATCTGTTCGACGGCCGCCGCTGAATCGCCCCCGCCGATAATGCTTACCGCGCCGGCATCGGTAGCCGCCGCTACCCCCTCCGCTATTGCCTTCGTGCCGGCTGCGTACTCTTCTCGCTCGAACACGCCCATAGGCCCGTTCCACACAATAGTCCTGGCCGAGGCAATCACCTCGCCGAAGGCTGCAATCGTGCCCGGGCCGATGTCCATCCCCATCTGGCCCTCGGCAATGCTCGCTTCATCCGCGGCTTGAGGCTTACCCGCCTTGAAGTCATCAGTCGTCACGTGGTCAACCGGCAGAAGTATCTTGTCGCCGGCGCCGGCCAGGAGGTCCTTCATCGCCGCGACCTGGCCCTCTTCAACCACGCTCTTGCCCACACCGATGCCGCGGGCCTTCAAAAGCGTGTACGCCATCGCCCCGCCGATGATTATCCTGTCAACCTTCTCCAACAGCGATGATATAAGCTTGATCTTGTCGGATACCTTCACACCACCCAGGATCGCCACGAACGGGCGGGCGGGGTCTGCAACCGCTTCGGAAAGATACTTGATCTCCTTGTCGACCAGGAATCCCGCAACGGCTGGCCCGCCCTTGTCCCGAATTGCCCTTGCCACCCCGTACATGCTCGCGTGCTTGCGGTGGCACGTGCCGAAGGCGTCGTTGACATAAACGTCGCCGAGTTTGGCCAGCGCCCCCACGAACGACCCGTGGATTTGCCGCTGCTCGTCCGTCAGTTCCCCGCTCGGGTTCTTCTTGGCCTTGTCGGGCATGGTCTCGCCGGCGTTAAAGCGGACGTTCTCCAGCAGCATCACATCGCCCGGGGCCATCGCCGCGGCCAGTTTTTCCGTCGCCGGACCCACCACCTCCGCCGGGCCGAGCTTGACCTCCTTGCCAAGAAGCTCCGCGAGCCGCTCGGCCGCCGGCTTGAGCGACAACTTGGCCTCAAAGCCCTTGCCCGCGGGCCGGCCCAGATGGCTGGCCAGGATCAGCTTTCCGCCACCGTCGATAATATGTTTGATCGTCGGGAGGGCCATCACGATCCGCCGGTCGTTCGTCACTTTTCCATCTTCAAGCGGAACGTTGAAATCCACCCGCATGAATACCTTCTTGCCGGCAACGTCGATATCCGCCACAGTCCTGGTCGCCATAGTTCACACCTTGGGGGCAATTCCGGCCTGGTCACTCAAGTAACCGGTCCTCGCCGCGTTGGAGCATTCATCACGAGAATCAAAGGGCGAGCCCGCCATCCCTGACGGGCCCTTTATTCTCTGCAAACCGGCGCGCCTTTTCAAGCGCTTCGCCGAGGCTACAAGCTCTACATCCCCGCTATTTTTTCCACCAGGTCGATGGTGCGGCAGGAGTAGCCCCACTCGTTGTCGTACCACATCGTCACCTTCACCATGTCGGCGTCCACCACCAGCGTGTTGTTCGAGTCGAAGATCGAGCTGTGCGGATTGTGTATCACGTCGCTGGAGACGATCGGGTCGGTCACGTACTCGATGATGCCCTTCATGGCCCCATCGGCCGCCGTCCTCACCGCCTCATTGATCTCCTCGATGCTCGTCTTCTTGCCCACCATCACCGTCAGGTCGGTGATCGAGCCTACCGGCACGGGCACGCGCAGGGCATACCCATCCAGCTTACCCTCCATCTCCGGCAGCACCTTGCCGACGGCCACAGCCGCTCCGGTCGTCGTGGGAATGATGTTGATCGCGGCAGCCCGGGCGCGGGCCTTGTCCTTCGGGTGGATCATATCCACGATCCGCTGGTCGTTCGTGTACCCGTGGCACGTCACCATCAGACCCTTCGTGATGGTGAATGCCTCATGCAGCACCTTCACCACAGGCGCCAGCGAGTTGGTCGTGCAGGAAGCATTGGACACGCAGGTGACCGCCGGTGTCAGGATGTCGTCGTTAACGCCCAGAACAACGGTCGCGGCCGTACCCTTGCACGGCGCGGAGATGACCACTTTCTTTGCCCCCGCGTCAAGGTGGCTGTCGTAGCCGGGCTTGTCGCCCTTCTTGTTGTCTCGGAAGATGCCGGTAGCCTCGACCACCACATCCACACCCATTTCGCCCCACGGAAGGTCAGCAGGGTTCCTTTCCGACAGAACCTTCAGCTCCTTGCCGTTGACCACCAGGCTGTCCTTCTTGCCCACGACCTTGCCGGGGAACCGCCCCTGAGTAGAGTCGTACCTCAACAGGTACGCCAGCATATCCGCATCGGCCAGGTCGTTGATCGCCGCAACGTCGAACCGGTCGGGGTCTTCACACATGGCCCGGAACACCAGCCGCCCGATGCGCCCGAACCCGTTAATACCTACTTTCACTGCCATGTCTTGTGCTCCTATTGTCCTGGTCCTGATTTTCTGTCCGTTCCACCGGCCGAGGTTGGTCTATCCCCACCTGCCGAATGGGACCGGTCACCTTAGCCACGCCAGGGGTGGCTGTCAACGCCTTTTGCCTCATCCCGCAGTAATTATTCCTTACCGGAACCGGAGGGGGAATTCCTCTTGGCACATCGCCCGACGGTACGTAAACTGATTCCAAGGTCCAGACCTCAAGAGCCGGATCACCAACCGCCGGAACCAGGTAACAATGAACGAGACGTACGACAAAACACAACTATTACAGGTTGAATGCACGGCGACCAGGGAGACTGCCGTACGGATGTTCATCATCGCGGCAATGCTGCTGGGGTTGGGCGCGTATTGCGTCTACGACGGCTACATCGTCGATAAGTACCCCTATAAGCCGTTCGACGAGGACATCAACGCCTGGGCCACGTGGGCATTTAACCAGTACGGCCCGTACGTTTTCATTCCGGCGGGACTGATCGTCATCTTTTTTGCCATTCGCTCGTTGAGAAGGCGCCTAATCGCCGACGACGACGGGATAGGTTACGCCGGGAAGGACAAGATCCCCTGGGGCCAAATCACCGCCCTGGACGCATCAGTGTTGCAGTCCAAACAGATCCTTTACCTGCGCCACGGCCAGGACAAGAAGCTCGCGCTTGACGGGTACAAGTTGAACAACTTCCGCGATCTGGTCGCATTTATAGAGGAAAGAGTTCCCAAGTCGGCAAAGCCGGAAGCGCCCGCCGCGACGCCCGAGCAGGATCAGTAGCCGATCCTCCTCTCACTTTCCTTGACACACACGGCCGCATCGTTACGATAGTAACGTCGGTGACTAACGTGCGCCGCTAGCTCAGTTGGTAGAGCAGCTGACTCTTAATCAGCGGGTCACAGGTTCGAGTCCTGTGCGGCGTAGTAACTTCAGCGGGGATAAACACCGATCGAGGGAAGGGAGACGGCGTCAGAATCTTGTCCACGAATTTCACGAAGGCAAACGGCAACTTGTCCCTTTGGGATTGAAAATTGGAATTTGTAAATCGGCCTAACCCCTGACCCCAGGCTGAAGCCGCCGAACGCCAGAAGCCGGCTTCGCCTTGGGCTTCGCCGTGCCACGGCCCCGGCGTCCCCGGCGCCTTATGTCTTTGGCGGAACAGACAGGCCCTTGCATATCTTGGCCGCAAGCCGATTCGAAATCTCCGCGTGTCGCGGAGCGGCTTCTACCGCCCCAGTTTGTGGATTGATCCATAACGAATGCGACCGGCCTTCGCGCTTCAGACAGCAACCATGTCGCCGCAGGTGCTTCAGCAGTGCCTGGCGTTTCATGAGACGGCCACGGTGTCCTTGATTGCGTCGCTGGGGATACCCCGCATCGCGTCCTCGCGGCGGTCTTTAAGGATCAGGCCAATGGCTTCCGACAGGTTATCCAGGCATTCCCGTTTTGTTTTTCCCTGGCCGTTGGCCCCGGGTATCTCCGGACAGTAAGCGATGAACCAATCGGCGTCTCTTTCGATAATTGCCGTAAACTCGTTGTGCATGTCGAATCTTCTCCATACGTGCAGGAGCGAACTCGTCAATTATTCACTCTATCTGCGATTATGATACCATCCCCGCAAAGTGAGGGCAAGATGCAAAAAACACCCGCCCGACGTTATAGCCGCGAACTACGCGAACTGCGCGAAAGGAAACGGCGTCAGAATCTTGTCCACGCCCCCTGGGGGCAAGAATTTCACGAAGGCAAACGGCAACTTGTCTCGGCGGCTTGTCACGGCGTAGTCCGAAGGACGAAGCGGGATATCTGCTGCCCGATTGTATGCCGTGCGTTGGCGAGGTGCAACCGATCTCTTCCCGCTGACAGAATTCTGAAAAAAGTGGCCCCTGAGCCGTGGAGAAGGGCTTGAAATGAAATTCGCCTTGGTGTATAATGGTGTAGAATGGTGTAGAATGGTGCGCAAGCCTACCAAGCAAAGCAGACCAAGAGAACGAAGGCGATTAAGTGTCTCGCTGAAGAAGGCTGATTATGCCCGCTTGGTTCGTATCGCCGAGAACCAGCGTCCACAGCTTTCGCTTCGCTGCGTAGTCGAGTTGGCGGTGGTCCGCCTGCTTGATGATGCAAGGATGTCGGACATTGTGCTGCGCTCTCGAAGTGATAGCCGGCCCAGTCGAGCAAAGAAGTGAAACGGCCGGTGGGAACGAGGGCACATTGCCGATGAAACACGCAGGCAGATCAATCGCAGCGGTTGATGTCAGGGGCAAGATATGGCAGGAAGACAAGAGAAGATGATTGGACCGGCTCTGGACCCGCAAGCCGTGCGGGACTTTGTAGACGCGGTCCACACGCAAGAACCAGTTTCCGGCTTCACCCACAACTTCTATCGCTATCCGGCCCGGTTTTCTCCCCGGTTCGCTGCCGCTGCCATTGAGTGTTTTTCGGAACCAGGGGACATCGTGCTAGATCCGTATATGGGGGGAGGCACGACCGTAGTGGAGGCCCTCGCCGCTGGGCGCCGTGCAGTGGGAAATGATCTGAACTCCCTCGGAGTGTTTGTAACGAGGGTGAAGACCACCCCGCTGAGGGATCCTGAAATACGGTCAATTGCCTCGTGGGCTAATGAGGTGGTCCCATCGTTTTCGTACCGGACTCCTGGGCGAGAGCTCGGCAGGCACCTCGATGATCGAAGGGCAACTAATCTCACCCTGGTGCGCGGGCGGTTCATCAAGAAGGCCATTGCTGCAGGCCTTGCCTCGATAGGAGCCTTGCCGACGCGGGCTTCCCAAGCGTTCGTGCGGTGCGCGATTCTTCGCGTATCGCAGTGGGCGCTTGATGGTCGTCGGAGACACACACCGCTCCATGAGTTCCGGGCCCAATTGAAGGATGTGACGCATGACATGCTCCAGGCACTGCACAGCTATTTCTCCCAGGTGGCGCAAGTGCCTGCAGCTGCGCAGCCCAAGGCGATCCTCCTGCAGTGCGACGCGAGTCAGATTGATAGAGCATCTTGTTTCTCGAACGGCAATGAGCAGGCGTCTCTTGTGGTAACTAGCCCCCCTTATCCTGGCGTGCATGTCCTCTACCATCGCTGGCAGGTAGACGGGCGTCGTGAAACGCCCGCACCGTACTGGATCTCGGGCTGCAACGACGGCGAGGGTGGCTCTTTCTACAACTTTGGCGATCGCCGGGAACAAGGGCTCGCCTCATACTTCCGCAACTCGTTAAGGACCCTGATGGCGATTCGCCGTGCTATGCGGCCAGGAGGGCACATGGTCCAGATGATTGCGTTCACCGAGCCCGAGTGGCAATTCCCTAGATATCTCCACAATATGGAGACGGCCGGATTCAGAGAAGTATGCCCCTTGCGTACCGGGGAGGACCGAACGGCGGAGCGAATCTGGCGTTGGGTACCTGGACGCAAATGGCACGCGGCCATGAAGGGAGCAACGAACGGATGCCGGGAAGTTGTTCTCGTACACAAGGCCGTCTGACGCAGGCGAGGACCACTGCCGACCAGCGCAGGAACCCCCCGGGGTTTCCTACCGGGAGAATTCCATCAGCTTGAGCAGGGTAACGGCGACCCGGTTGATCTCCTGCCTCATGGCGTCGTATTTGGTCGCTTCATCGGACTCCTCAGAAGATGCTCCGGGCGTTGGCCCCTCGGTAGGTTTCATCGTCATGTGCATTTGGTAGAGATGGAATGCTACGTGCGAGGTGTACTTAGTGGTACGCTCGACTATGGTTGCCTCCGCAAGCTTCCGTTCCAGCAGGCTGTCACGATAGGAGACCAGAAGCCCCATATCCTTATTGATCATGAGGGTGAGGGGCGTTGTCTCCGTTGGTGTGCTGAAGCACCCCGCATCGTCTTGCGTCCAGGCCTCTCCGTCCCAGCAAGTATCACTATCCCAATCGTCTTTCGTCACATATTTCAACTCGTAAGGCGGGCGGCGCTGTGACCCACCCCGGGTTGTGACGCTGATCTCCCGTGGCTCAGGAACTAACGCTGAGAAGGATGTTTGCAGGGCCTTGCCGGCAGGGCCCTGTGCTTCCACTGCGAACTCGAGTTCCTCGCCTATCTCCAGATCCGCGGGCGCGTGTATGAGTAGTTCGAGTCGTCCATCACGGGGCCTGGTGAAGGTAAGGGCCCATGGAGGTGATCCTGAGGTGCAGGTGCTCACAAAGGTCCAGATGGGTGAATCACCTGCGGCCAAGTGGTCCTTTCCGTCCCATCGCAGCTTCACATGTACGTCAGCCCCATCAACGCTGAACTTGACAGGCTGGCGGCTTGTGACCCGGATGAAGGTCGGGTCGTCCCGCAGGGCCGGTTTGGGGCGTGGTTTGCGCTCCCGTGGACGGTTGACTATTAGTCTTCGCGTAATGAAGCGAGGCGTGCGATGATCGATGAACGTTCCGAACACGCGGAGTGTGGTCTCGATCGGATATTCGTCCTCTTCGAACCCGTCTGGCTCATCGAACCGAAGATCCACGCTAGCGCCGGTAGGGTGAAGTTCTCTTGAGATGGCTAGCTCCTTGACCAGGGGATCTGTCTCGACAGAAAAGTCATCCACGTGCCGCCATTCTTCAGAGGGGCGGCAGCCAAAAGCCAGGCGCCGCAATTGATTAGGCCTAAGCCTGATCGTCATCACATCCGGGAACATCGCGAGTACGGGACCCTCGCCGGAGCTTCCGCGACTGGAGTCATCTTCGACGATCACACCTTGCTCATGGGGGAAGTCCCCGGCAACGGGAACGCCCTGGAGCTCAGCTCCAGGCTGCGTGCTGCCGGACTGCGTACGCGAGGCCTGGTCATGGTGGTCTTGGATCAGGTAATCAAGAGCACTCTTGACGGCTTCATCACCGGTCTGTAGATCAGAGATCTCCTCTTCGGCCTCAGCCTCCAGTCGCAAAAGGTCCGGGTCGTTGCGCAGCGTGGCGATCACCCTGGACGCCAATGTCTCGTATAACCTTCCCTCATAGAAGCCATGGCGCGTTCCTTGCATTAGTTCGGCAATCGCTTCGTCCCTGAGACCGTCCACGTCCACCATCACCAGCATGCGCTTCCGCAGATACTTGAGGCCGAGATCGCGGACGATGAATAAGTTGTCCCAGGCATGCTGGCGTTGACCGTTGACGACGAAGACGCAGCACAACTTGCCGCGCCTAGGTGTTTCTAGGTATGAAGAAACGGGGCTCTTGTCCGCATCGAAGACTGGCTCATCGGGCGCTGCGTCAACAGGGACGTCTACTTGTGGAAGGGTAGTTGATTTCCTTTCTAGGACAACGACGCGGACAACGATCGTCCCGTATCCATCATCGAGTTGAGCCAGCAGAGACTTGTCAATACGTGCGTGCATAGCTCATGCTTCCTTTCCTACGCGATCAGTTCCTACCGGTTGAGGCGCGAACGTCTTGTCCAGAGCGGGTGGTATGGTTCTTCTGGATAAGAGTGATAGCCGATAGGCGTTTCCGTACATTGGATCAGGCGTGTCTCTTCCGGCGTATAATTCGTAGGGAAAGACGGGGTTGAAGAGGATGTGATTGAGCGCAGGGTAGAGGTTGCGGGCAACAGCAGCCCCGCCCTTCGCGAAGTCGTAGTTGACATGGGCAAATCTGGTCCCGTGGGTCAGTCCTGCAGCATCTGCCAGCTTTGCAGGGAAGTAGGGAACGTGACCGACCGGAGATGACGCAAGATACGCGAAGTAGTCATCCCTGCGCCCCTTTGGGAATATGTGCCTAATAATGGTCCACCCGACCCCGTCCTTGGCGCCGCCCAAGAGCTTCGGAGCGCGTCGTGACATTAGCCACGAGTACTGGCTGGCGGCATAAGCCGAGGATCCCCCCTGCCCAAAGACACCGATGAGATAGGCCTTATCCCCCTTAGTGGTCGAACCCAAGGAAAGCAGCGTTTCATGCACGATCTCTGGCGCCTGGCCAATGCCGTTGTCTTCGATCATCACAGTAAACTGGCGCAGGGACTTGTTCCACACCAACCTGACTCGCAAGTGCCTGGCAAGATCGCGCGCGTACTCCCTGGGCTTCTGCCCGTTGATATCCGTCTCCATGTTGGGTAGCTCGTCAAGGGGGGGAAGACTGAAATATCGCAGCATTGATTCGCGAGGACTGGCAGGCGGGTCAGCCTGGGGCTGGGCAGCACATTCGCGCTGTCGCGCCAGCTCGATCATGGCTTCCATGCCGTTGACCAAGCGTTCGGCGATCGGATTGATGGGCTGATTTGCCAGCTTTACGCGGCCAGCATTCCCCCGATCCCGCCCAACAGGTATCCAGTGGAAGTGACCTTCCTGCCAGTCCTTCTCTGGGCTCTTCACGTCAAAAGCATAGTCGTTCTCATCGACGATGGGGAGCTGTGAAAGCAGCTCCCCGATGTGCTCACTCGTGACCGCCATGGCGGCTTGCCGGAAGAACGTACCCGTGTCGACGAAGCTCTCGATTCTTGTTGGTTCTACACTTGTCATAGCACACTCCCTGTGAACGGCTGGCCGATTGGTACGCTTATCCCTGGGGCACCGACGCAAGTAGCCGTCCTGCCCTTGAAACCATCATCTGGGTGTCCGGAGCTGTGTACCCCTTCCTACCATGCTGTTTCACAAGCCCGGTTGATCTCAACCAGGCAAGCCAGACATAGGTCTGATA
>SDBS01001689.1_pt1 | contig 22387 bp, 24 predicted proteins | sample 2277091 | NCBI WGS metagenome assembly SDBS01 (sample SAMN10404972, study PRJNA504765) | marine sediment metagenome | isolation source: marine sediment core GS10_PC15, 163 cmbsf | place: Arctic Ocean: Southern Knipovich Ridge | collected 2010
TATCTCTTCCCTGTTTACAGCCGCCGCAAAGCGTTTTTCTTTAAGACGTTTTGTAACAGAGTTAACATCAACTTCTGCAAGCGATTTGTTAGGCTTAATAAGTGCAACAGCAACGATAAAACCAGTTAATTCATCTACAGCAAACAATGTTTTTGCTATCTGTGTATCGTGTGGTTCGTTGGTATATACAGCGTGAGCACGAATTGCTTGTACACTTTCCTGATCTAATTTATCAGTTAGATATTCAACTGCCTTTTCTGGGTGCTGATTAGGATATCTTTCATAATCCATATCGTGCAATAATCCGACAACCCACCACTTCTCTTTATCTTGATCAAACTTCCTTGCATACCAGTCCATAGCTTGCGCAACCGCATACATGTGTTTTTTGAGGTTCTTGTTCTCAACCCATTCATCTAATAGTTGTTCTGCTTCTTGTCTGTTCATATTATTACTATCTGTTGATTATAAAGAAAAATCGACGATAACACTAAACTCTCCTTTTATATTCTTTGGTGATTTCTCCAACTGCGCAACAACTTCACTTGGAGTTCCTTCAAAATATGTTTCAAACATCTTCGTTATCTCTTTTCCAACAAAGACGTGCACGTCAGGAGAGACATCGTTAAGGAGGTTAAGTGTTTTAACAATACGATGTGTAGATTCAAAAAAGATCATCACTTCTTCCCGTTGTTTATACTCTTCAAAAAGTTTTTTAAGCTTCCCTTGTTTTTTGGGAGGAAAGCTAAGAAATGTAAACTGTCGTGCACGAATACCGGATACTGAAAGTAACGCAGTCAATGCAGAGGGGCCTGGAATAGCACGGACTGTTATTCCTTTATCACGTGCAGCACGGACTAAATCAGTCCCAGGATCAGAGATACCAGGAGTGCCTGCTGAACTTATATATGCAGCATCAAATGTTTTCAGAAGTTCAATAATCTTCTGAGTTGCAGTACGTTTATTGCGATCGTTATATTTTTCAACACGCTTTCCCTTAATATCATATGCATTCAGCAACTTACGTGCATCAGCAACACTTTCGGCGATAACAACATCAACAGAGCGCAGAGTTTCTAACCCTCGCTGAGAAATATCTGAAAGATTTCCGATTGGTGTTCCAACAATATATAACATATTGACATTTTAGATTATTTACGTTATACAATCAACAGCACACAGAACAACGGAGGAAGAAAATGAGAAATGGACCTGCGATGGTTTTTGCTATTTTCCTTGCATTGGCTGCAGCTATTATGTCATTTATTGCTGGTTCTGAGTTTGCACATCACCATAAGTACATTATTCCCTATATAATTGTGACGATCATTCTTCTCTCTGCCGCCCTCCTTCTTGCTAGTGCATACAACTCGGGTGGTCAGGCATATAAAGGGCCGCTTCGTAAAGGAATAATTTTTCGCAAATGGGATGGTCCTCCTTCTGGGTTTGTAAGACTGAATCTTAAAAATAATAATGGCGACGAATGGATTATCCAAACAGAAGAGCCCGAGGATCCAGACGCCGACATCTTTATCGTAGAAGAAGGAAAGCTTATCCCTTTCAATCAAAGCTCTAAACCTTTTTCGTAGACAAAAAATATTCCGCCACAACGTGGCGGATTTTTTATCTTTATACACCACGCTGTTTTAATTGACATCTCGGGTTGTTTTCGTTATACAATCAACAGTACACAAAACAACGGAGGAAAAAAATGAGAAATAAATCTCTAATGACTGCTGCTATTATTTGGGCGCTACTTGCAGTTGTTGTGTTATTTGTTTCGGGTTATAGCTTTGGTGTACAGCACAAGTCAGACCTTGGAATGCCATTCTATCCTTTCGGAATATTTATCTCATTCATTTTTTTGTATCTCACCATCTTTTCCGCGATTGGATACAATATGGGTGGTCAACCGTACAAAGGAAAACTTCCTGAAGGGAAAGTTTTCTACAGATGGACCCATCTGCAGTTTGGATATGTTCGGATCAGTCTAAGAGATGCCAAAGATAGAGATTGGGTAGTTGAGGTAGAGGCTCCGTCAAACCCAAGCGCCCCTGCTTTTATAGTAGAAAATGGAAAACTGGTGCCATACAGACCAACTCCCCAAAGTTCAAAATCTTCTTCGTAGACAAAAAATATTCCGTCACAATGTGGCGGAATTTTTATATCTTTTCATAGCATATAAAAAAACAGCCCTGAGGGCCGTTTTACTAATCTAACAATTCCAGATTACTCGGGGATGTTAACATTGGTATAACCCCAACCGAGTTCTTGGGACGTACACTTAGAAAGAGTGGCTTGTCCGGAGACCCGAACACTCGCGTGATTATAACCATATCTCCTTCTTTGAGTTCGTCTCCATCGGGCATGACAATATCTCTGCATACACACGCCTCTTTATTACGGAGCCACTCAAGAGTCATATGACCCCCCACAAGTGCTAATTAGAGAGTACTATTTTATGAGTTATCCTTTCAACTCATCTAGATCATAGATTACATTTTTACGCTCAACAACAATCTTCCATCCCTTTTTACGAGCTATTTTATATAGAGTTTTGTTTGGATTAAAACAAATAGGATGCTCTACCTCCTCCAAAAATCCCAGATCAGATTCTGTATCCCCCACTCCAATCGATCCTTTTAAATCAAACCCATATTTTTTCTTCATCTTCATTAGAAGTGTTCGTTTGTCTTTTGCGGGACTATGAGTGATCTCACCAGTATATCTCCCATCTTCATCGATACCATGTTCGGTGCCTTCGTGATAGTCAAACTTCCACAACTTTGCAAAGAGTTCCAAAATCTCTACTGGAGATCCAGAAATAGCGATGAGAGTGTGTGAATTGCGAAGCTTCTTCACAAGATCGCGAGTATATCGATAAACTCTGTTTTTCTGTTCCTCAATAACTGCTTCACTTGCTTTTTTTACATCATATTCCAAACGTCCCATAATACGAGAATCAAAAATCTCAACTAGTTTTGCCAAATACTCCTCATACTCCCCCTTCCGATCCAACCAGCTTGTGTAGCAATCTTCTAATTCCTTTTCCACGATCTTGGGAAATACACCGTATTCGATCAACATATCATTAAGCTCGATAACCAAAGAACTACGAAATATAGTTCCATCAATATCAAAAATTGCGATAGGTTTTTGTTTCATATTATCTGTGCGCTAGAGAAACCTTTTTCCCATTCTTTCTGCGATGTTTTTTATTAACACGTTTTTTCTTTTTATTCATATTCCATCATTTATTACACATTTGCAAGTTCTTTTAATATATCCACATTCTTTTTATCAGTTCCGTCACCGTCTCCTGGAACCTCTAAGATAAACGGTAGGGATTTAAACTTCGGATGATTTAGAAGTGCTCTGAATGCGTCTTCACCAATATGCCCCTCTCCAATATTTGCATGGCGATCTTTGTGAGAGTTAGCCTCCTCTTTGCTATCGTTAGTATGAATAACCAAGAGCTTATCAAGACCGATTGTCTTTTCTATCTGACCCGCAAATGTATCGAGTGAGGCTGTGTTAAATTCGGTCAAAACGTTTGCAGCAAAACCATGTGCCGTATCGTAACAGAACCCCAATCTATCGGAATCGACTTCTTTCACAATCTCACCGAGCTCTTCAAGAGTCCCACCAACCAAGTTTCCCGCACCAGCACTATTTTCAACTATCAATTTTCCTTCAGGAATTTCCTGGAAGATTTTTGTCAGCGCACTTGCAACAATGTGCTGCGCTTCTTTTGCATCACTATCTCCTCTCGAACCGATATGAAAAATAACTCCGTCTGCCCCAAGGGCATTAGAAATTTCAAGATGTTTACCAAGTAGCATACGTGACATTGCTGCTAGTTGTTTTTTAGGACTGGCAAGATTAATCAGATATGGTGCATGCAGAACAATCGGCTTTATATCGTACTTCTTAGCTTTTGCCTTAAACGTTTCCGCTACATCAGGATCAGGAACTAACGCCTTCCATTGTACCGGATTGGCACCAAAAATCTGGATCGTGTTAGCACCGATTGCACGCGCGCGATCAAAAACATTATTCAACCCACCAGCCGCTGATACGTGCCCTCCAATACGCATATTTAATGAGAGTTATTCTCAGATTCTGTAGCAACTTGTACTAACTGTTTATCTGTTTTATGGAACTTAAGAAGTGAAAATACCACCATGCTCCCCAGCACAATCCCTATAAAGTTTGATAGAAAGATAAGAAACGTGAAGCGCATCATATCGATATCAAAGACTGCAATACTAATTCCTAACATGGCCAACGGTGGAAGCAGTGATACTGCCACCGCAACTCCTGGCAAGATTTCATTTGTTTCTTTACGTATCCAAGCAAAGGTTGCAGCAATACCCGAAACAAGCGCAACAATAAAATACAATACTCCGGTTTTCATTGCATCATCAAACAGATAGATTTCAGCCACTGGTTGTCCAAAAAACACCGCCATTGCAAATGAGATGCCTAAAACCAATCCTATAGACTTGAGAACAAGTATGCCCGAACGTTTTACTGCTTTTATCTCACCAGTTGAGATGCCCAACGCAATAATCAAAATAGGAGTTAGAAGCGGGGCAACCAGCATCCCACCAACCACGATTGCGGTATTCCCCAACAAAAGTCCGATAGCAACAATAAATACAGACAAGATGAGGAGTGCGTAATAAGCAGAGTTAGATTCATTTTTCTTGAACAATTCCTTAATTGTTTTATATTGATCATTTTTTGAGACATTCAAGATGTCATCTTTTTTTACTTGTGCCATATGTCATAAGTATATCAATGCTTTCCATCATATGCCACCATACGCTATACTTTCAGCATGAAAATAATACTTATTTTATCTGTTCTTGTTATCATTGGTTGTCTTCTGTTTCTACGTTGGTATAACACACCACCAACTCCAGATTCATATGAAACCGCACATATTACTATCGGAGATGAAACATACACTATAGAGATTGCCCGCACATTCAAACAACATAAAGTTGGACTCTCGGGACGATCACATCTGGAAGAAAAGGAAGGAATGTTGTTTGTACTTGATAATCCCCGCGTTCTGCGTTTTTGGATGAAGGATATGGAATTTGCGTTAGATGTGTTGTGGATAAAAGATAAAGAAATTATTGGAATTTCAAAAAATATTCTTTCTCCTTCACAGACAGACAAAACTCTCACAATGCAAGCTCCTGCACGTGTAGATAAGGTGCTGGAATTAAATGCCGGGATAACAGATCGTTATAATATTAATGTTGGAGACACTATAACCATTCAGGCACAATAAAGAATATATGTCAGACACTCCAGATTCAAAAAAAGAACAGATGCAAGCTATACGAGATGAGGTGTGGAACTTTAAAGAGTCTCCTCTTTATCAATATCGTATCGAAAATAAATACCATCCAGTATTGGGGGAAGGAAGTCATGATTCCTCCATTATGTTTGTTGGAGAAGCACCCGGTAAAAATGAGGCAGAGCAAGGGCGTCCATTTTGTGGACGAGCAGGAAATATTCTCGATGACTTACTCGCCTCAATAGACCTTCCACGCTCAGAGGTTTACATAACCAACATCCTTAAAGACCGACCACCCAAAAATCGTGATCCCCTCCCCGAAGAGATAGAACTCTATGCTCCATTTTTAGATAGACAGATTGAGATAATTAAACCTAAGGTTGTCGCCACACTAGGACGATTTTCTATGGAGTATGTTATGAAACGATATGGCGCAGGTGATCAGCTTAAATCGATCAGCCAAATCCACGGAACCACAATCACACCAAACTCTCTTTTAGATTCTTCGTTCACCATCATCCCTCTTTATCACCCAGCAGTTGCTATTTATAACCGCAACAAAATGGATGAACTCAAAAAAGATTTCAGTATCCTCAAAGAACTTACTTCCTAGAACACTATCTATCGAAATCGAATTGTTCGATATCCCACACTTCCCGCTCAATATTGTTTTTTACCCACTCCAAGTCTTCCTCTATCTGTTTAAGATTTGCAACATCCTTCTTTGATCCCCCCTCTTTCTTTTTGCGTCCGTGTATATGAGAGCGTGCACGTTCAAGATCACGATGCAGTACTGCAAACCCGCGCCTTATTGATTCTTCCACATCATAAACCTCCTTCTGAAGTAATGCACGGACCTTTCTTTCTCGCAGAATGTGGGACAAGATATAACAGAGTAGCCCCGCTATAACAAGAGAAAGAATAATACTGACCGTTATATAGATGGCGGTGTAACTTATACGAGAATGTCCAATTTCTAGTGCAGCCGATTGAACATGGACTAAGTGCTGCGGACTTGGCGGGCTTAATTCTTCCTGATAACCTGCCTGTGTCCATGCTCGGTATTCGCCTGTCGGCAGAAACGAAGCATGTCGATAAAACCACTTCCCCTCCTCGTCAATAGATATTTCATAACTTGTTATTGCTCCTGTAGACATATTTTCCAAATACACCACCACGTATTCTGCACGAGAAGACGGCACAGCCCCTCCGATATAGAATATCTCATCGTTTGCTACATACTCTGAAAGAAAGGTAATGCGAGGAACAGAAAGTTCTGTATGTTGTGCATACCCCGGCGTTCCAACAAGAGTCCATAATAGAATTCCTAGAATGATGATAAATTTTCCGTATCGCTTACGATATTCATTCAGTTTTTTTAATTTTTTCTCTACCTCCTCAGGAAGTTTCTTATTATCAAGCGCTTTATAGATATTGTGATGGCGTTGTTTTACATATCGTGCTCCCCACATAAGGCCCCCAACCACACAAAGAAAAATGAGAAGAATCCATTCCCATCTTAAGATGAAATGGCCAAAAACCACTCCTTGCTTTAGAAAAGAAACAGTGTTGGAAATAATTTCAAGTCGTTGCTCTGAAATAGTACTATTTCCTGCATTATCGAACGCCCGAACTAAGATAGCATAACTTCCTTTAGACATTTGACTCGGCACATAAGGACTTTGCGCCTCCACAAAGAGAGGAGATCCTACTTCATAAGAAGCGTTAGGAGCAAGTGGAAAAATCTTAATTTCATAATAACTTATACCCGAAAGGTTGTCGGTAGTAAGAAATTCAATAACGAGGCTTTCGTCTTCTGTGTACAGTGAATGACGGAGGTTGATGGGGAATTTTGATGGGGGTGTTCCATCAATGTTAATAGCATAATGAGTTACACCACCCCACTGACCTGCACGTAGTGATCTGATGTGAAAATAGTGAATCCCGTCCGCAACATCCCCATACACTACATTCTTTCCCATCTCCTCTGAAATATTATCTGGAATGGTAACGGGGTTTGAATCAAGAACATAACTATATCCATCAACGTCCTGCGGCGGTGACCACTGCAACACAACACCTCTTTGGTTGTACCACTTCTGTTGGTTGGAGTGGGTTTCGGAAACAACAATTGGACCACCAGGGGGAGGAAGAACAATATCAAATACTCCTCCTTGGGTATATTCTAGGATATCGGTTCCCTTCCCATCGTTTTTCAGAATTTTTGTACTGGGTAAAAAGTCTATTATTACTTCTCCGACAGATCGGCCACGAAATTCAAGCTGTGCAATGACCCCGTCAGACACAATAACACCACCTGGAATGCCTCCCTGGAGTGTTACCGTTCCTTGTTTATTATTAACACGCGGTTGTGTGGTCCATACGCTGATAAGAGACTTTCCCGTTGATTGACTCGTAATTTGTAGTTTACTGGGGGGAAATCGGAAAGATGCATCAAGAGCATTTATTGACTCGCCTTGAGTATCAAGGACGATGTTAACCGAGAATGTGCCCCCCACAGAAATTGTTCCCGTAGAAGGAGTTATGGAAAGAGAAGCTGCTGATGTATCTTGGGCAATACAAAAGACAGCTACTACTGTCATAATAACAACACCGACACTGCATATTTTTGTTAGAATACGTATGTCCCACATATTGCCCCATTGACTCACTGCAATAAAGGTGTCTGTACTACATGTTACGACTCATTGTCTTTACTCTAATGTTCTTTCTACTATACCACACCACGCTTCCCAACACACCTCCAACTACTATTACTCCCACCACCCAATACCACCACGCGCCATTATCAGGAGTGCGGCGCACCTCTGTCATTACGCCCTCACTATCAAATGCGTGGATTACTATAGGACTCATTCGTAGTTGATCCTTTACACAATAGTAAGGACCGTCAAGCTTTGTTGCTGATCGGGAAAAAAGCGTTACTTCTTTTACCCAAATATTATCTTCCAGCACGTACCCTCCTCGCGTCATAACAGGAAGCATCCACCTCCCATCACATAACAATTCATGCTTTGCCATATCACCAAGAACGATAATAAGAGAGGGGGTGTCCAGCGACACACCTCTATCATAAGGAGGGTTGTCTTGATAACCCTCCACAATATGAGTTGAGAGAATGCTGGTTTCTACCGGAACCGACTGGCCAGGAGGGTTATGTGTATATGCTTTCACATTACTTGCCGAAATAACGCCTTCGCCCTCCTGTACACCAACAAGACGCAATGAAAAGACCACTCCTTGCTTTATTCCTTTTTCTCGAGGATTAATCTCTCCCCAATACCCCCCGGGCATAAGACCGGCAAATTGTATGCTTGTTTTATTTTCATCACGCGTCACCGAGGGTGAAAGAATCCACAAATCCACAATAGAGTCTTCACGAACAATGCTGTCTACATACCACTGGGAAGAAACAGCAATCTCTCCTTCTAAGGTATTGATTGTCTCTCCCTGCGTATCAAAAACGACATCTACATACGCCACCTCGCCTGTACCAATAGTGCCAAAACGAGCTTGGTATGAAAGTACTGCACCAAACACCAGTTGAGGCAATAAAAACATTCCCACAACAACTATTCCTGCCGACCAGCGATATATGAACGCCATATTTTTCATACAGAATTATTATCCCGTCCAATAAAATGCAAGAATACTAAAATCAACCAAGTCGACAACTCCGTCGTGATTCAAGTCAACGCGTGCTAAGACTTCAGGTGCTGCAGGACGCTGATACCAATATACCAATATGGAAAAATCGATCAGATTAACTTCTTTATCTTCGTTCAAATCAATTCCTTCCGCAGGAGTATCTTCAACAACCTCATCACGATCCCCAACAGAGAATTGGTACGGCTGTGAAAACTCAGAAATAAGTCCTTGATGAAATGCTTGCACCTGTGTTGTATAAGAACTCTTCTCTGTAGTGCTTGTGTCATAGACATACACCCACCTTCCCTGCCCATCAGCGATAACCGATGCTTCCTTGTCTGCCACTACAATATCAACACGAGCACTGGGAACCGTCTGGCCAAAAAATGTAATGGGATTCCCTTTTGTAACGGCCCGTTTCATGGAAACAATAGTAGGAGAGAGGAAAATATTCTGTACTAATGTAGTCGTATCCTCTATCACATGTGCAGAAAATCCATACGAGGATGAATTTCCTTTTTTGTTGTCTGTTGCAAGTAGTACAATGCGATGACGCTCTGGAGTGTCAAGTGCGTATGAAGCAAGAAATGCACCATTTTCTTCTGTTGTCACGGTTCCTTGCCGCTCACCGTCGACATATACTGTTACTACTCCTTCTGGATAAGCCCAACCGTGTATTTCTATGATGGTGTCCTCGTCAGCTAAAGGCAGTTGAGGTAACTGTGATGGATATCCGCCACCTCCTCCCCCCGAAGTATTGAAACACAAGTTGGTATTAAACTCGCATTGCTGAGTACAAGACAAAATTCCCCTTGTATATCCAAGATTACTGCATGTATATTCATTTAAATCATCTCCATCGCATTCCTCTCCTGGCTCAACAATATTGTTTCCACACTCACTCTCACTTATCGTCACCTGTGTATTGACTGTCTCTGAGTTCAGATAAGAAATAAAACCACCATTTTCTATATAAAAAACAAGTGCCACTAACAACACTATTACAACGACTCTCCATAATACCGGGAGCTTGTGTATATGCCCGTTAATACGCACAGATTATATTAGTGAAAAACCCTTTTTTTAAATACAAAGAGGAACAAAACCCCAACCAAGAGAAGTGTTCCAATAAATGTAGTAACGACCATCGCAAGCGGAGATCCTGTTACTAAATGAACCGCTGCTAACAAGATAGGTTTTTTAGTAAGTGTCCACTCAGGAAATACCTCAAATCGCAGTTTGTCCTTTAGAACCAGCTCTCCCTCTTGATAGATCTCTAAGTCTGCCCAATACTGCCCAAGGTCAAGTTCAATATCGAAGGATCCTCTACTTATTCCATTCTGAAAGGGAGGGACTTCTTCCATGTTGGTAATATCGTGTGCCCCAATAAGATTTGCGTGGTTGTCATCCCATACTCGTACCACTACACGGGAGGGTCGTGCATTCGTATTTCCTTTGTTTTCAATTTTTATTTCCACTTCCAGAGGCCAACCGATTTCAAGATCAGGAATGGTTACACCAGCAATGGAAAAGTCTGAGATTTCTTCATCGGTTAATGCAATTTTGACCCGTGCCTGCGCGCCCAGCGCAATAGAGATCTGTCCGCTTCCGTCTCGCTGTGCATGTCCTGCGGTAAGATTAATAACCCCTTCATAGAACCCTAGTTTCGCGTCATCGGGAACCGAGACAATAAAGTGCACGGGAAACCGAGTGGCACCCTGGGGGATCGTAATGGATTCCCCTCCTTTTATACGGATCCAGGACGCAACTGGATCACCTTCTATTGATACAGTCAACCCCATCGACTCGGGAACTTTTTCCTGACTAACGGTAATAGTCTTTTCAAATTCAGCTCCAGGGACGGCATTAAGGTTCTCTAGCCATGGGGGGGATATACCAAAACCAGCCGAAGCAGAAGACGGCATAATAAGGACTGCAAAAATGCCTAAAAATGCACCTGCTCGAACCACGCGAGAAATATTCATGGTGTGAATTATTCCGACTGTACACTAATCTGCAACTGCTGTAAAGGTGTTAACTCCCCCATAAGAACCAACGGTTTGACCACCCGGAACAGCAAGCCCCCACAACACATCATCGCTTTGATTTGAAGGACTATTGTCGGTCGGTTTTGCTGACTCGAGCTCAATCGAAGTAGGGGTTCCAGAAAGAGCTGTTGCACTTGCGTATGCAACAGACGAAGTCGCGTATTTCTGCTGAGCTATCGCAATAGGATCACCAGTTCCAGTCATAGTTGTTCCCGAAACATTAACATCAATCGTTGCATTGCCTGTTGTCGTAACGGTCGTTGTTGCTGTAATGGGATCCATTGTCTGACCCGCACCCAATGTTCCGTAACTAATAGAGCTATCGGCATTCAACGCACTGAGCGTCTCCATCTCCGGTGGCGTACCATCAGTGTTTGATCCTGAAGCACTTTGTGAATCAGTACCAGTGACTTTACACGCCCATGTATCACCATTATAGGTGCCGGCATCAGTGGGATCAGCGTGGAACCAAATGTCTGCAGAACAGGTTACGCCACGATCATTTCCCGCTGGGGCATCTAGCACACAATTACCGCTTGTAATCTGATAACAGTTGTTGTCATCGGCAGAGCAGGTGGTTGCCACACCAGAACGATGGATAGTTGAAGTTGCTGAAGAAACATCACTCCCTCCATTTTCGTCAGTGATCGTAGCAGTGCAACTTATTGTTGTTGTAGCATTTTCGGTGAGTTGAATGAGGCTGCCCGTATTAAGAACCACCGAGGAGACTGTAGGGGTAGCGTTCCCCACATCCACACTTGTCGTAGCAGTATCAGCGTATGCGGTTCCAGGAGAAAATCCTATATCCCATGCAAGATACATGTTCCACCCCAAAAGGCCAACGAAGATACCTATCCCTATAATTCCAACATATTTCATGGTTTACGAATGATTATTTTTAAGATACGACCTTTATATTATTCTTAATTCTCAATAATTCTTTTATTAATCAGCAACTGCAGAAAAAGTATTTGTTCCCTCATACGATCCCATAGGAGTCCCCGATGGAATCCCAATTCCCCAATATGCGTCATCGCTTTGGTTCGAAGGGCTATTGTCAGTCGGTTTTGTACTGTCAAGCTCTAATCGAGCCGGACTTTCGGTAAGTTCGGTTCCCGATCCGTATGAAACAGCACTCGTGGCATATTCCTGATATCCCACCAAAATAGTATCGCTCCCAGACATCATGTTGGTACCAGAAAGATTTACATCAATCGCTGTATTGCCTGTTGTTGTAACCGTTACACTCTCCGAAAGCGTTCCCGAATCCTGTGTCGGTGTAAGCGTTCCATACAAGACGGTATCCGGAGAAACATTAAGAGCTAAAAGTGTTTCCAACTCGGGTGGTGTGCCGTCAGTGTTCGATCCGGTGGCACTCGCGGTATCTGTGGCAGTAACTTTGCACGCCCACGTATCAGCATTGTAAGTTCCGCTGTCGGTAGGATCAGCGTGAAACCAAATATCTGTAGAACAAGTTGCTGAGCGATCATTTCCCACAGGAGCTCCCAGAGAACAGCTGCCGCTGGTAATTAGATAGCAGTTGTTGTTGTCGGCAGAGCAGGTGTCTGTCACACCACTGCGATATACGGTTGAGGTTGCAGAGGTGATGTCAGAACCGCCATTATCGTCACTAAGTGTCGCTGTACAATCAATTGTTGCCGTCGTATTTTCAGTAAGCGTAATGATAATATCAGCATTGAGATTCACCGAAGAGACTGTGGGAGGCGAGTTTGAAAATGTGTATGTACCATCAATACGAATATCATACATATACGACGTTGAACCATCAGAACCTTTGTTTTTCTTTCCGATAACACGAACACGCAGATTATCAATATTAGGAAACACCGCCCCACCCCAATCACCAGAATTTAACGCCTGAGAAAATGTCTGTTTCGTTACTGCTCCTGTTGTTTGGGCAACAATGGTGTGTTTTAAGACACCATTCTGATCGGTAACAAGAACCTTTATCCAATCATCATCTGGCGTCGGCGCAGCCCTTGAAAATGTGATATAGATTGTCGCTGCAGTCCAGTCGTTGCTTTTTGTTTGCCATGCATTGGTTGATTCTGAAGATACAGATCCTCCGAATGAAATACTGGGGTCAGGGTCAGTGTTTATGTTTAATTTACTCGCGCTCGTTGACGTGCTCGCATCATATCCATTAGCGGGAGTGGCCCAAGTTCCGGGATTATATGCATCAGTAGGACGAATGGTTTCAATGTCAGCGTATACCACGGGTACAAAAAATACCCCATTCAAAAACAAGGCGCTCAACACCACCACGAGTATTACTCCAAAAGAGGACCGTGTACGCATAACCAATCTCATATCACTTATAAGTTCTTCCTTCTCTTATATAATACCAATTCCCACCACTTTTTACACTAACAGATGTGGAAAACCTTTTTAATGTGACCGATGGTTTATGAAAACTTAACATCTTTGATCTGCCGGATTATTTCTTCCATCGTATCTGCATCCATCAGGTGTTGTCGTATTACTGCGGCGCCAGAAAAACCATGGATGTAGTTTTTGATATGTTTTTTAAACGCATGAGGACTTTTGATTCCTTCAAAGTATTGCCGATATAGCTGTGCGTGTTGATGCAACAATGCTAATAACTCTCCAACTTCTTTTTTCTCATCTGAAGGGTTAAAAAACCATGGACTGCCGAACACTCCTCGTCCAATCATTACACCATCAAGATGATACTGTTCTGCTTTCTGATGTGCTTCTGAAAGACTTGTAATATCACCGTTACCCAATACAACTATACCTTTCTTCTGTGCTATACGCGCACCCTTCTCAATCACGTTCCAGTCTGCGGGAATTTTAGAAAGTTGCTTCCTAGTACGTCCATGGATGATAATGGCGGCAGGTTCAGTCTTCACAAGTGCGCCTATCCACTTCTTAACATCTTCTTTATTAAATCCAGTTCGTGTTTTAACTGACACAGGAAGATCACCGGCTCCCTCTTTTGCAGCCAACACAATCTCTTGAGCAAGTTTAGGTGTTTTAATGAGGGCTGCTCCTTGTCCATCTTTAACAACTGTTTTATAAGGACACCCCATATTAATATCAACCCCATCAAACCCCAATTCAGCCACCAGTTGTGCAGCTTCTTTAATGGTCTCGGGGTTTGCACCAAAAATCTGTGCCACAATGGGATGCTCATTCTTTTCAAATCTGAGATGGAGATCGATAAGTATCTTCTGTGACTTTGGATGAACCAAACCATCCGCAGAAACAAACTCAGTCATGAACAGATCGGGTTTTCCACATTGTGCAATAATCTGACGAAATGCAACGTCGGTAACGTCGTACATCGGTGCCAACACCACAATAGGTTTTTTAAGCTCAGACCAAATATTCATATCATTAACTATACCTAAACAGTTGCAAAATAAAAAACCCCAGCCATGGGGTAGTAAAAAATGGAGCTGGAGTGGGGTTGATGATGCGATATACGGTATTCACCGGTGAATATCCACCATCCAGCTCCCCCACCCAGCATCGCTATTGTAATGGGGGTTATTTAATAAGTCAACCTTTACCTGAATTTCTCTGAGACAGGATGCTCGTGTCCGTGCTTCTCTTTGTCTTTCAAATAAGCGAGGTGTTTCTTTTTTTCATACGCGAATGTGTCCTTATTAGCTCCATGCGTAATAACCATTTCAGAAGCATAGCTGGAACCCAAAAAGTGAGGCATGATCACATAGTCGGCCCCTAAATCATACAACATATGTGCATCAGCAATATGGTGAGCTGTAAGGATTAAGACTGCGTCAGGATTAACGCCGCGTACATGCTCTGTAAGGAGTCGATTTGTTTCAAGATCAGGAATTGTTGATATCACCATCTTTACAGACCCCAATTCTAACGAATCCAAAAATTCAGCATCTTCTGCATCTCCATACCTGCAATTGATCCCTTGCTCTTTAAGCTCTTTAACAATAACGGGATCGAAATCTATCACAAGAAACTTCTTCTTTTTCTTGCGCAACGACTCAACAAAATCCATTCCGACTCTATTGCATCCAAAAATAATATTCGAGTATTTTTTATCGCGTCCACCACGTTCAATCAAATTCTTTTTCTCAAATATACTCAATATCCAAGAGAGGTGTTGATAGATACGCTCAGCATATAAAATAAGATAGGTTGATAGTCCGATTGTGATAATACCCACTAATGTAATCAGGGAGAGAACATCGTTGCCAATATGTCCATTCTTCATGCCCAACGCAACCAAGATAAGAGAGAATTCACTGATCTGAGCGACCGTAAGGCCTGACAAAAATCCTGTTCTGCTCCGATACCCCAATAATCCCATCAATATCATCACGATCAACGGATTACCGACCAACACAAATAGAGAAAGAATAAGTGCTGGTACAAATATAGCGCCTATATTCAAAAAAGATAGCTGTGATCCCAGAATAACAAAGAACAGAATAATGAAGAAGTCACGCAATGGGCGCATGCGTGAACTGATCTCATAATGATACGGAGATACCGCCAACGCAACACCAGCAATCAACGCTCCAACTTCCAAGGAGAGACCAAGCGACGCAAATAGCGATGCGACCCCCAATCCCCATCCTAACGAAAAGACAAAGAGAAGTTCCTGAGACTTGGCCATAAACGGACTGAGTTTCGGTAGGAGTGTTCTGGAGATATATATCAACACTGCAGTAAGAAGGATGGTTGTAACCAACGCAATGAATATTTCTGATACCACCACACCACTACTTCCAGATACAGAAGATACCAAAATGAGAATCAGCGTAGCTACAATATCCTGAAAGATCAAAAATCCTATAGAGATCTTCCCATACAACGTCTCCAGATCATGCTTATCAGAGAGCAGTTTTAGAATAATAATTGTGCTGGAGAACGTCAGTGCAATGGCGATGTACCAAGATGGCAGCACACCAAACCCCAACAAACGCACAATCCCAAATCCTATTAGCGCTGTGAAAAGTATCTGCCCCAATCCAGTTATCAAAGAAATCTTTCCGACCTCTTTAATTACGCGCGGGCTCAGACTTAATCCGACTATAAACAACAGGAATGCAATCCCAAACTCTGCAAATGTTTGCATTGTTTCGGGAGAATTAATAAATCCCAATACGTAAGGGCCGACCAACAATCCAGTGATGATATACCCAATAATAAGAGGCTGACGCAACAAACGCATTGCAATCGAAACCAGAGCAGCAATTACGATAATGACACTAATTTCAATAAAAATAGTCATAGTCTAATTATCCGAGATACGCACCCAGGTGTGAGGGTGCGGATACAGTTTGCGACAATGTTGGGATTGCAAAACGTCTAACATATATATGTATTATACCAAAATCATAAAAAAGAAGCATCTATTCCACCATACGAAATATACCGCGAACCCATATATGTCAATATACTTTTTTGGTTGTAATGGGTATACTAATCAACAGAACATTTATAGGAGGGGATCATGAAACGACGTGTTGGGTTGATTGTTTTTGTGTCACTAGTAGTCGCGTTTTTCTTATTTTGTTTTGCTTCTTCGGAAGGACAGACAATACAAAACAAGAAAACATTTGAAAGTTTCCAATCATGGATGAGACTGTTCGACGAGGACGTTCCAAATAACGCAGCAGTCAATGATAAATACTCACGTTGGTTGCAATGGTGGCTTAATGACTCAGGCGGGTACTTGCTTACTGTGTGTGAACGACTTAGTGAGCTTGAACCATACCTTGACGATCTTTTGGAGAAACACGATCTGCATACTGATTTCAAATATCTATTTGCGTGGGAATCTGGATTGGACGGAACCGCAAGTTCGCGTTATGCAGTAGGGTTTGCTCAATTCAAACGTTCAACAGGACGTCAATACGGACTCCAGATCACATCTCTGAGTGACAAAAATGAAGAGTGGGATATTGATGAGCGACGCTGCCCCAAAGCATTTGAAGCTGCGGCGTTATATCTCTCTAAGCTAAAGGATCAGTTTGCCAATGTCTCTTTAGCGGCAGCGGCATACAACACCGGAGGGGCAACAATTGATTTAAAAACAAAAGAGCAGAAAACCAATAATTACTGGTTGCTCTTTTCTTCAAACGAAAATGAGGATTTCTTGTATCACATTCTCACACTCAAGGTTATCTATGAAGGTAACGTAGTAAAGTTTCCAAGACGTGACCCCATTACTTTCGATGAGATAACAGTTAAGCTCTCCAGTCCAACACCGCTTCACGAAGTCCTTCGTAAACAACTAGGACTTTCCGAGGAGGAGGCTGGAACTAATGCCCGTTGGAATCGCCACATTCGAGAAGGCGTTGTCCCAGCACACAAAACTGTTACCATCTTTGTACAAAAACCCTATATACAAACAGCGCCTTGAGGCGCTGTTTCTTATTTCGCACTTTCTGGTGCCCGAGGCACAATCAAGATAGAAATAATATACACAATAAATCCTGGTATAAAACCACTAACAACTACCAACGATAGCCATCCGAGCCGCAGAAGTGTTGGATCAACATTGAAATACTCCCCTAATCCACCAAAGATGCCAGCCCAAACTTTATTTGTTTTGCTACGATATATACGTTTCATAAGATGACCATAGCATAATAAATAATTCGAAAACAGTAAAAAGCCGCTCATATGAACGGCTTGTTTTTTTATCAATAACATACAGGAGGTTCCACATATGGAAGAGAATTTTCCTCAAACTCAAATCGATAATTCTGCAAGAACTTCAGGCCAGAAGTCCAGCAACCGGTAAATCTTTCACGAGGTGGAAGAGAGAGGTCGTCTCTAACTTCCCAAAGTCCGTGCCAACCATGCCCACGACTACCGTCTTCATTATATTTTCCTGGCCAAAATTGTCTCCAGTTCCAGACAAATATCAGACGAATCCCCTCTGCATTGAATGCAGGGAATGAGTCTTGGAATTTACTCATTTGACGGTTGGGATAGTGTTCTGAACGACCGTGCTCTGCAATATACATTCTACTGACTGGGTAGCCTGTATGACGCCTCACGGCATTAACAGCCTGCTTAACGGTCTCCTCTCCTCCATCACCGTAGTAAGAGAGACCGATAAGATCTGGCTTATGTTCCATGAATGGAATTCCATCCCTAACCAATGTCCATGGGTATTTATCATCAAGACGATGATTAATCACCAAACCATGGAGAACTCTCAGTTTGGCATCTGGGAACTCTGAACGTGCCCATTCAACACCAAGCTGTTGAGTCTGATAGAGATGCATAACCTTATACTTTCTATACAGAGATGGAACTGCAATTCTACAAAACGGACCCTTAGCCTGCCAATCACCTTCCCAATTATTCAGGATGATATCTAATGGTTCACCATTTCTACATTCAAGATCGCCAAAGTTATACAGAAGATCCCATGCAATCTGTCCAAAGTCTGCGTTTTCCCAGGTAGTTTTATACGATACACCACCCTTTTCATTGGCTTCATCATAACAATGCCCTGAATCAAAAGAGACTCGAGCAACAGGACGGATAGCAATAACCTTAATACCTGGATTACAAATTACTTTTTTAATATCTTGAGAACGAACAGTTTCGTTCGGCCATAACTGTACAGCCTGAAATCCATTCTTCACAATCTGTTTGGCTGTCTCTTCATTTGTCTGATAGTTGTATCCATCGTAATCGATTGGATCAGCCATATCACCAAGTTGAACAAAACCGATCAACTTCGGTAGCGGTGGTTTAAGCTCGGAGATAGGTCTTACTCGCCTGGTAGGTCTGCGAACGTCTTGAGCCTCTGCCAATACAGGTAGTACAAATATACAAAAGATAATTATACAAACTATCTTCGTAAGCCGTTTTTGGTGTCTCATTTTATCCTCCTTATTTTGTAGTGTACTTCCCTGATTGTATAATGCATTTTCTATTTAACCAATTGACGTATTTAAATAAAAAGTGTCTAAGAAATTTGGCGAATCTTTATTGAAAAACCCCCGTTTATCTGTATACTCTCTGATAGGAGGTTAAAAATGAAAACACTTGGAGTATTTGCTTGTATTGTTATTCTTTTATTTGCAGTCCCGCTTTTTGCGGATGATAAGAATAATGATTTTGTATGCATGTCTGAAAAGGAAGCCAAGAAGTCTGGATACGATATCAATAATATGCGGTCAGAATATCCACCGATGCTTTCACCAGATGATTCGTGTGCGTTTCCTGGTCAACGAGCTGAAGTCATGGAATTTATCTCACCTATCTCGCGAAAGCTGGCTGATATTGCAGCACAAGGAAAAAGAGAAGAAGCCCTTATTGTCTTTGCCACTCTTTTCTTTGACAAAGACGGGAGCTCCCTCTTCTTTTTCTTTGAGGGACTTCCTTCGGGAGCAGATCGTGATGCATTCTGTAATGTCGTAAAAGGGTCCGTGTTCCCTCTACAGAGCGACATACCTTATTCATATTGCTTTACGCTCCGTATTTCATAACCCACCCTCTTACCGTCAGTATTGGCGGTATTTTTTTTATTCCCCTCCTATAAGGTCATAAAAATAACCCGTGTTGAAATTTATTAAATTTGTTGTTTTATGTTGTACGTGGTATAACTTGTAGACTGAATTTTATGGAAATTAGAAACATCGCTATTATCGCCCATGTTGATCATGGTAAAACCAGCTTAACCGACTCCTTATTGTGCCAGGCGGGTTTAGTGTTGGAAGGAACCACCATAGACTCCAACGCTTTAGAGTTGGAACGAGGCATCACCATCTATTCAAAAAACGCCTCTATTTTTTACAAAGACACGAAAATCAATATTGTAGATACCCCTGGACACGCCGACTTTGGTTCAGAGGTGGAACGTGTTTTGCGCTCTATCGATTCGGTGCTGTTAGTAGTTGACGCTCAAGAGGGTCCCATGCCTCAAACAAAATTCGTTTTAAAAAAATCCCTGGAGCTTGGGCTTAAGCCCATCTTGGTTATTAATAAAATTGATAAACCAGCATCAAGACCGGAATGGGTGCACGAAAAGGTTCTTGAGCTTTTTTACGACCTTGGAGCAACTGAGGATCAACTCAATTTTGCCTGCTTATACACAATAGCCAGAGAAGGTATCGCCAAGATCAACCTAACAGACCAATCAAATGATTTAACTCCACTGTTAGATGTTCTTTTAGAAAAAGTCCCCTCTTCTTCAAATGATGAATTGAACAAAAAACAATTAAGGGTCCAGCCATTTAATTTGGGATATGATAATTTTTTGGGACGCTTGGCGATTGGCCGTATTTATGAGGGTGTAGCGAAAGCCGAAAGCAACGTTTGTATCAAAACCCCATCAGGCCAGACACGACAAGGCAAGATAACCAAACTATTCACGTTCACCGGTTTAAAAAGAGAAGAGGTTCAAGAAGCCGTTGCAGGAGATATTGTAATGATTGCCGGGCTTCCCAACATTTATATTGGAGAAACAATTTGTATTGAAAAAGACCAGTCTGCGTTGCCTTCAATAAATATTGATGAACCGACTATTTCCTTAAACTTTTTAGTCAATAATTCCCCCTTTGCTGGGCAAGAAGGAAAATTTGTGACTATCAGACAAATCAAAGAGCGACTAGAGAGGGAGCTTGAGATTAACGTTGGGTTAAAAATAGATTTTTCCCAAACGGATTATTTCACTGTTTCAGGAAGAGGTGAACTGCATATTGCCATATTATTGGAAAACATGAGACGAGAAGGTTACGAGCTTCAGATTTCACAACCCCAAGTTATTATTAAAGAAGAAAAAGGAGAAACAACGGAACCGTTTGAAGAAGTTTCTGTTGATGTTCCAGACGAATTTTCTGGCATTGTTATTGAAAAACTTTCCAGAAGAAAGGGACACATGATAAACATAGGTCCCGAACAAAACCATACAAGAATACTGTTTGAAATTCCCACCAGAGGGCTTCTTGGGTATAGAGGTGAATTTGTTATCGATACAAAAGGAGAGGGTATTTTGTGTAGTCAGTTTATCGGTTTTAAACCTTTTGCCGGAGAAATCAAAAAACGGGACGCCGGATCAATGATTTCAATGACAAATGGTAAAGCGTTAAGTTTTTCTTTGTGGAACTTACAAGAAAGAGGTGTCTTGTATATTGGTGCTGGCACTGAGGTATATCAAGGTATGGTAATCGGCAACACTTCAAAAGGTAACAATATGACGGTCAACCCCACCAAAGGTAAGCAGCTCAGTAACATGCGGGCCAGTGGTTCTGACGAAGCAATTGTACTGACTTCTCCGTTTGAACTATCCCTAGAAAGAGGACTGGAAATGATAGAGAACGATGAATATCTAGAAATCACTCCATCCAACATCCGTTTACGAAAAAAGATTTTAACTGAAATTGACAGGCTACGCGAAAAAAGAAAAAAATAACTTTCAATAAAGCCTCGTAATATCTTTTTTACTTCACAAGGTAAATCTATTTACTCTTTTTGCTGGCCTTTTTTGCCAACATCTCACGTTTTATCGCAAGTCGTTTTTTAGTCTTGTGTGAGCGAGATTTTTTCTTTTTTCCTACTCCTGTTCTTCGTTTTGCCATAGTGTTTTTAGTATTAAATTTGTTATACCAACTTTACTGCCGTTCCATAAACTAATAATTCAGCTGCTCCCGTCATAACCTGAGAAGTTGTGAATCGAATACAAATAATTGCATCTGCATTTAACTTCTCTGCTTCTTCAACCATTCTTTTCATAGCTATTTCCCTTGCCTCACTTAATGCCTCAGTATATTCTTTAATCTCTCCACCAACAATACTTCTTAAACCAGCTAAAATATCTTTACCGATATGTTTAGCCCTAATAGTATTACCCCGAACTAAACCTAAGCTTTCCTTTATCTCTCTTCCCGGAATCTGGTCTGATGTTACAAATATCATAGATCTCTCTCTTTTGACCTCTCTTTAATAAGAGAGATTAAAATAATAATTACTCCTAATATTACTGCTACAATCCCCCACCTGACTACAGCAGGGACAGTTGAATCTTCAAAAAACTTATACAATCCGAAACCTGCCAAGATAACAGAGCCTGCAAAAAAGAGCGTTAATCCCAAAACATTCAATGGCTTCATCATTTTAGTATAGTACATTAAATCATAAGCTGCCAAGAGGTTTATTGTTTTATAAATAAAAAGCCCCACGAGAATCTCGTGAGGCTGGGTCAGGCTAGAAGCTTTTGACCACAAAAAGTCCGTGGGTCCATGTGCTTTTACGCCCGTCGTTCAATGACTGAATAGGAGCGTAAAACTTGGTGGCAACACCGATACTCAGTTTTTCGGTGAGCTTGCGGGTGAGTTCGACACTTGCATCACCAAGCAGA
>SDBS01001690.1_pt1 | contig 22386 bp, 21 predicted proteins | sample 2277091 | NCBI WGS metagenome assembly SDBS01 (sample SAMN10404972, study PRJNA504765) | marine sediment metagenome | isolation source: marine sediment core GS10_PC15, 163 cmbsf | place: Arctic Ocean: Southern Knipovich Ridge | collected 2010
ATTGAAAAAATAATTGAACTGGTAGTAGAAAACAACCCCACTCTCCAATCACAAAGAGACCTCATTAAGGAAATTGAGGAGATGCCCGCGCCAGGATCTGGCTTCATAGATATTGAAGCTCTGGAATCAGTAACCGAAACAGGTGGTATCCAGACTCCCCTTCTAAGCATGACTCAACTGGAAGATATCAGGGAGGCAATGTTGGCGAGAAAAGATATGCTAGAGAAAGCCAGACAGTCCTACGAGTCTTTAAGAAAATCTTTATTAACTGAGCTCTTAACTAACCTTGCCGAGCTTTCCAAGTTAGAGAACAAAAAGAAGAGTCTGACTCAACTTGAATCCTTCTTGGGAAGTAGGGCTGAGTCACTAACCCAACAGGTTAAAGCTGGTTTGCAACAGCCAGCCACCCTGTACGACCTTACCGAAAGGATAATGAATACCTCTATGGAAATAGAAAATACTATTGAAGAAATCAAAGCCTTGAAATTACAGACAGCTATAACTATAGGGGGTAATAAATGGAAAGAACTTCTGCAGATGCTGGATGAATATAAGATAATTCTTTAATATGAGGCTTCGCCTTGAAATTTCTGGACAGATATTGAGGAAAAGGCAATCAGAGATATGGAAAAAGGACAGAAGATGATGAAGATTAGAAAGGGCGCTTTATCGGTGTTAGTAATTTTCATCGCCACCCTTCTGATTAGCTGTGAATATGCCAAATCCGCAACAGAGAGTGATTTTCCAGCGGAATTACCAGGCAAGGACCCTCTTCAGAAAATGATTGAGCTAGTAGTAGAAGCCAATCCTACTCTACAAACACAAAGAAATCTTATTATGGAAATTGGAGAGGTGCCTGGACCGTCTAAGGGTCCCGACATTGATATTGGCTTCAAAGCAGGAGCAGATTATACAAGTGATGATGAAGGAGAGGGAAGCGTTACACCCGTTGGAAAAATAGAGCTAACTATCCCTCTTTACAGTTCAGCAAAAAAAAGAAAAATCGCCCTGGATAATTTGACTCTTCGAGAGAGGTTTACCAAAGCCTGGCAGGATTATTACAGTTTCAAAAACTCTTCGATATCAATTCTCCTGGAAAAAGTTTCTGCAATTATTGACTTAAAAAACGAATTAGAAGGACAAGAAAAACTACTTTCCCTTCTTCAGTACAACCTTGAAGCTCTTAGAAAGCAGGTTGAGGCCGGAGTAACTATGCCCAGCAGCCTTTGGAATATGAGTGAGCGCATAATAACCACTGAGACCAATATCGCCAACCTCCTCAGTAACGTGGACACCCTCAAGCGCGAAACCGCCGTTACCCTGGCAGGTGACAGGTGGCAAGAACTCCTGAAGCTGTTAAATGAGATCGCAAGCTAAAAACATGACCGTATCCCAAAAACAAGCAACGAATGGCCATCAAATACTTCACTTCCTACCTTCCCTGTAGGAGCTGGATACCGTGTCAAATGATTTAGCGACCTAACCCAATTTGGGATTGTTGAATCATATAATTTCTAACCGAACGGGGTCCTTGTTTTTTAGAAGGATTAGCATCTCCTGTTCTCTTTTTCTCCTCACATGCTCAATGAAGCCTGTGGGTTTTCTCCTCAGAGATTTATCCTGATTCTATGAATCTCGGGTAGGGAGTTTTAGGAACATCGTATTTTCTTTTGACCTTAGCTGCAATTCTCTCTTTCTTGATGAATTTCATTACTAGAGACAAGAAGTTCTTGTAAAGCCTGAGCTCTTTCTCGTAAAGCGAGTTCATTAAGACGAATTCCTCATCGGTATCATATCTGAAGTAGCCAAGTACTTTCCTTATATGGGTCCAGTTCTTCTCTTCAATGTAGGTATTATCGTTCTTCTTATTGGGTCTGGAACGGGTAAACTCAAGATTCTCTTTTTCGCAGTAGTTGATGAGATGATAATTGATAAACTCCGGTCCATTGTCCGAGTCAATTCCTTTCCACTCAAAAGGATCTCTTTTTCGACTTTTCTTAAGAGCCTCAAAGGTGGGATCCTGTCCCTTTCCCATGATAGCCTCAGCCTCCCACCATCCCGAAGATATCTCTACCGTATTTAAGGAGGAGATATATAGTCTCAGGGCAGAAGAGCCGCAGTGAATTACCAGGTCTATCTCCAGAAAACCCAACTGGGAGGTACCCCATTCAGTGAGTCTGATGGGTATTTTCTTATACAAGAGGAAAGAAGGCTTTGGTCTTGCTCGCTTTCTCTTTAGATGCAGGCCCTCTCTTTGACGCTTTACGGCCCGACTAATGGTAGCCGGACTGATTCTCTTTAGTTTGTCCTGAGCCTCATTAGGAATGAAGATCTCCTCTAGTTGCCTGAGCCTAGATACTTCAGTCTTTAAGAGGGGTGCCAGTCTTTGCCCGCACGGGTAGTCAAAGATTTCCCAGATTTTGACTAAGGCTGCTTACATAGCCGTCATAGATTTGCTTTCTCCTTTGTCTGGTTTTAGGCCTTGAGGAAAGAAAAGAACGGATCTTACTGATAGCATACTTTCAATTCTAATGAGTATTTGTGCAGTACTCATCAGAATGGCTGATTTTTCTTCCCTGGAATTTGCCATAAGGTATCTTCCTTGTAGTTCCTTGAGGTACTCATTTCCAGAGTGCATATCCATTTCTCCTCTCCCTGGTGCTCTTAATTTACCAGGGACTATTGTATCAAGAACTGGGTTAGATTTGATATGGTTTAACAGCTATCCTCTCGCTTAGATTCTAGACGATCTAATTCGGGGGATTGCTTTTTCTCCAATTTCTGCTATCTCTATTGACTACAGCTCTACAATAAATAGTCTCTTAGAAGTTCACTCTCCAGTATGAAAATGATGCCTATGCATGAGTCAAAGAGTAAGGAAACTGGCAATAACTTAGCAAAATTCGGTGAAAGCCTTTTTCAGCGCGCAGTTAGAGGTGGAGTTTGGGTATTTGCACTTAGAATAACCGAACGCGCCTTTGGTCTAATTAGACTTATAATCTTAGCTCGTATTCTAGCACCACACGACTTTGGTTTAATGGGAATAGCCCTGTTGACGATGGCGGCCTTAAATACCTTTTCTCAGACAGGTTTTCATACTGCCCTGATTCAAAAGAAAGATAATACAGATAGCTATCTTAACGCTGCCTGGACAGTTTCAATTTTGCGCGGTCTTCTTTTATTCGCAATCCTCTTTTTCATAGCACCCTATGCGGCAATTTTTTTTAAGGCAGCGGAAGCCCAACTTATAATTCGGGTTATTGGACTTTCAGTCCTTCTTCAGGCATTTATCAATATTGGTGTGGTTCATTTTCAAAAAGAATTGGAGTTTAATAAGCAATTTGTATATCAATTGAGTGGAACATTAGCCGATTTCATTGTGACGATTTCTGCTGTTCTAGTATTGAGAAGTGTCTGGGCCCTTGTGTTCGGCTTACTTGCAGGGAATGTAACAAGACTTATTGCAAGCTACTCAATCCATCCTTATAGACCACGTTTGAGTTTAGATACAGGAAAAGCAAAAGAACTGTTTAATTTTGGGAAATGGGTTTTGGGGTCAAGTGTATTAATATTCTTGATTACACAGGGAGATGATATTTTTGTGGGAAAATTATTAGGTGCAACTATGTTAGGTTTTTATCAATTGGCTTATAGAATATCAAATATGCCAACAACAGAAATAACTCATGTGATTTCACAGGTTACTTTCCCAGCTTATTCAAAGTTACAAGATAACCTTCCTAGACTAAGAGAAGCTTATTTGAAAACCCTGCAAATTGTCACATTTTTATCTTTTCCCATTGCCGGTTTAATTTTTGTTCTAGCTCCAGATTTTACAAAACTCTTTCTAGGAGAAAAATGGATGCCCATGGTTCCAGCGATGCAGGTTTTAGCTTTTGCGGGTCTGGCAAGATCAATAGCAGCAACACCGGGCGAGACATTTTATGCTATAGGAAGACCGAAAATAGACACTAAGCTACAAGTGGTACGTTTGTTCGTACTCGTTATCTTGATCTATCCATTCGCAATTGAATGGGGTATATTAGGAGTTTCAGTTACTGTGTTCTTGAGTATTTTTGTATCCAATGTTGGATTTATTCTTATGGCGCTAAGGGTTACAAAATGTAAGATTAGGGAGTTCGCTGAAACCATAATTATTCCACTAATCAGTGGAATAATTATGGTCGTGTCCTTACTCTTTTTAAAAACCTATGTTAACATAACAGGGGTAAGACGGTTTCTATTATTTTTGATAGCAGGCAGCGTGATCTATCTTAGTGTAATCTATGTAATAGATAGATTTCGAAACCACGGCATTTATCCGCTGATACATAAGTGTCTCAAAGAATTAAGGTGGTGGCGCTTATGCTAGAACAATGCCTGAAAACATCGGGTCACAAAAAATCCGTCGTTTGCTTGAAATAATACGACAGAAGGGGATGAAAAAAGCGGTAATAGCTACAAAAAAGTTCATGGCACATAAATGGAATGAAAGGAAACAAGGTCTCCTATTGTCTTGGCTAAAACTTCGGTCCAAAAATGGGTTAGTGTTGAAAGAAATGAAAGGCAGTAGGATGTACTTGGATACTTCTGATCCGGGTATATCAAGAGAACTTATTTTGAGTGGAGTCCGTGAAGAATTAGCGACCAAAGTTCTCCGACAAGAGCTTAAAAAGGGGGATGGCAGTCATAGATATTGGTGCGCTAGGATACTATACTCTCTTGGAAGCTTCAATTGTACAAAAAGAAGGTCAGGTATATGCATTTGAGCCTGTTCCTAAAAACTTCAACATACTCACTCAAAACATCAATGTGAACAACTATGACAATGTGAAAACCTATTGCAAGGCAGTACCTGGTAAAAGTGGTATCTCCAAAATCGCCTTGACAGATGCGTCCAACTGGGCCTCTATGCTTAATATCTCAAATGAGACTATGTCGGAATACATGAAACAAAAAATGCACAGATTAACACGGGAAGTCACGAAGGTTGATACTGTCAGCCTTGACGAATTCTTGGGTAGCGAAGGAGTGAGTCAAGTCAACCTGATAAGAATGGATATCGAAGGATATGAAGTTCAAGCAATTAAGGGGATGAAAAATACACTTAGAAATACTTCTTCTCTTAAATTATTTTTTGAAATTCACAACAAAGTATTTAATGATCCAAAAGCTACTATCGGATTTTTATTAGAGCAACTCTTAACTTTTGGTTTTGAGCCGAAAGCTATCATCCTAACCGACAGCATACTCTACAATTGAATTTATCCAGACAGCATGTTCATACAGATCTATGTGTCCTCATATTTTGCTGGAGAGGTAAGAGCTTCGAAGGTGTGGAAACTAACGGGACCTCCATGTAAAGAAAAATGAAACCCCGGATAGAACTAAATCATTACTTCAATAAATTCTATGATATAAAAGAACGCTTTATTGGTTATTGGCACCGGATTTTACAAAGATATTTTGAGCGACAAATGGATGCCTATAGTTCCAGTGATGCAAGTATTAGTTTCTACAGGTTTGGCAAGATCGACGGCAGCAACGACCGGTTATATATTTTATGCTGTGGGAGAACCAAAAATGGATACAAAATTGCAGATTGTTCGTTTATTTTTGTTACTTGCTTTAATCTACCCGTTTAGCATTAAATGGAGAATAGTAGGAGTATCAACTGTAGTATATAATGGACCCCATAATTCGGACATTATGCTAAGATACAGGTAAGGTCAAAAGGGGAGATCCATTATGGTAAGTATACGCAAGAAATATCCACCAAGTTTCAAAGTGAAAGTAGCCCTAGAAACTATTCGAGGGGAGAAGACCTCGGCTGAACTAGCCAGTCAATATCAAGTTCATCCTTCTCAGATACGAAAATGGAAAAGCATGGCTCTGAATGGCATGATCGAGCTCTTTGCCGATAACGGACAAAAAAGAGACAAGGAGAAAGACCTCTTCATCTAGGAGCTCTACAAGGAGATTGGACAATTGAAGGTAGAGCTGGACTGGCTTAAAAAAAATCTGGACTTATCAGCTAAGGAGAAAGTCTTGCTTATCGAGCACCAAAATAAAATGATACCGGTAGGAAGGCAAGCACACCTTTTAGGAATAGCTCGCTTAACGGTATATTATGAGCCAAGGGTTGACTCCTATAACTTAAGTTGGTGCACTTAATTGATGAAGAGCATACTAAGACTCCCTTTTATGGCTCCCGGAGAATAAGGGAGATACTCAAGAGAAGAGGCTATTTTGTCAACCGAAAGAGAATCCAAAGACTGATGGGTATCGAGGCCATCTATCCGAAGAAAAACTTGAGCAAGCCTCATCCGGGTCACAAGATCCATCCTTATCTTTTGAGAAACCAGAGTATTGAGGAGGTTAACCAGGTCTGGGGTATTGATATTACCTACATCATGATGAAGCATGGTTGGGTTTATTTAGTGGCAATCATGGACTGGTTAAGTCGCTATGTCCTCTCTTATAGCCTATCAATTACCCTGGAGGTTGATTTCTGCATCAAGCCTCTGGAAAAAGCTCTAAACATTGCTAGGCCTGAAATATTCAACTCTGATCAAGGCTCCCAGTTCACCAGTATCGCCTTTCTTCACTACTTAGAAGAAAGGAGCATCCAGATTGGCATGGATGGAAAAGGAAGAGCTATGGACAATGTTTTCACCGAAAGACTCTGGCGTTCAGTAAAGTACGAGGAGGTCTATCTTAATGATTACGCTACGGTGAGCGAAGCCAGGCAGGGCATTAGTAGCTATATCAACTTCTATAATCAGGAGAGACCACATCAGTCACTGAGCTATAAAACGCCAGCTGAGATGTACTTTGACAGCAATAATCAAGAGAAGCGGCTTAACTGTATCTCAAGTATCGCAAATTAGTGTCTTGACAACGGGGTCCACTTAGTATTCTAAGTTTCTTTATCTCAAATATTGTATTTTGTCTTAAGGCCATAGAGGTTCCGAAATACGGAACTAAGAACTTCGGTAAAACAATGGCTCTTCCTTTGATAAATAGAATAATCACAATCGTATCTGCATTTGCTTTAAAGATGAATACTAATTCAGGCGGAATTCTAAGCTTTCTTTTGTTTGTTGGCATAAGTATACCAATTTATTTTGGAATAACATACGGGTTTGATAGACATTTGGGTTACAGAATGCTATCATTCATAAAACAGAATTTAAGTTCCCTTAGGGGAACTTGGACCGAGAGAGGGTCGCTATCAGCATTGGTGACTAAATAGAAAAGATGACAACAGAAATTATCAGACATCACAGTATCTTAAAAAAGCCAATTTCGTGTCCTAACAATGGGGTCCACCTTCTATTATCAACTTATACAAAAAGCTAATACCTAGGGGCTCATCAATTCTTAACTATGGATGCAAGATAGGATTATCATCATATCTTCTGGACAAGGCTGGTCGTTAGAGTAGCAGGAACGGATATATCCTCCGTTATTGATGTCTGAGGCGAAGGCGAGGTATGCAAATCAACCGGAACTAAGATTCTTTTGGGGGATGCTATTAGAATACCCTTTTCTAACGAATCATTTGATGCGGTCTGCTTGTTTGATCTTTTAGAGGATGTAACGGACGTCAAAGGTGTGTTAAGGGAAATGCGTAGAATCATTCGTAGGCGGGAGGTTAGTCATACTTATCCCCAATCATCTTGATCCTGTTCAGCATTTAGTAGCATGTGTTCTATGGAAAATAAAGTATAAATATAAGCCATGGGAGGCAAAGTCTAAGATGGGAGCTTTTTATCAATTCATAGGAACTACCTTTTTGGCAATTGAAAAAGCTGTAGGTTTTAATAAGGAAATATGTTATCTATAGTGCGTTTTATCTAATGATAGAATAATGATAATTGCGGTTAGGATTTTGACACAGCATGGCTAACGAACTGGTTTGATATTGAAAATATTCTGAGAGAAATCGGCTTGCATATTGAAGATATGTTTTCTCAAGATCCTAAGGACAAAGTTGTGCAAATAATGAGGATCCTGGGGTGCCTAAAATAATGCAATCATTTTATATGAAAATAAGAGCACAATGGCTAATTATTGCGGCAAGAAAATAGAATTCCAAGTAGTTCAGAATCGCTATTTCACTGAATCTTATGATATGAGATAACACTTTATTAGTTCTTGGCATCAAATTCGGGAAGTTCTTTTACTGAAACCGAGAGAAACACTTGAGATCGGGATCGGAAATGGCTTTGTATCCAAGTATCTCAAAGACAGAGGAGCAAAGGTTACTACCTTGGATATTGATAAAAGAGCAATTAGTTCTGCAAAGGAAATTTAAGTATGCATTTAACGAGGTACTATATGTATAAAAAGATAAGTGAATATTTTAACGAACCTATGAAAGGAAAAATTTTAGGTATTAGCGGCATTAAAAACTTTTTTCCTTTCATAGATATAGAGAGTGCTGAACTTACTGAAGTGGATTATCCTGAAGTAGATATGCAAAATCTCCCATACAAAGATGATAACTTTGATTTCGTGATAAGTGATCAAGTTATCGAACATCTCGAAAATCCAAAAAAGGCAATACTTGAATCATACAGGGTTTTAAGAAGTGGAGGCATAGCGGTACATACTACATGCTTTATGAATTATACTCACCCTTTCCCAAAAGACTTTTGGAGATTTTCGCCCGATGCTTTAAAATATCTTTGCAGGAACTTTTCTGAAATACTTCAGTGCGAAGGATGGGGAAATCGCATTGCTGTTTTGTTTTGTTTTTACGGCAGGCTTAGATCTATGAGTATCCCCGAAAGTAAAATGACTATAAGGCGAAAGATTGCTACATGGAACGAAAAAGAATACCCAATAGTTACATGGGTAATTGCAAGAAAATGAACCCAGTGAAACCAGATCATTATGATGACAATAACTACGACTCGAAGGGGCGTTTCTGTAGCTATTGGCATCAAATTAGTGAAATAATTGAATTGGATCCCAATAAAGTGCTTGAAATTGGAATTGGAAATGGATTTGTCTCTAAATATCTCAAAAAGAGAAAAGTAAAGGTGACAACCCTGGACATTGACGAAAGATTAAATCCAGACATAGCGGGATCTGTTTTGGAACTTCCCTTTGCCAAGGGATCTTTTGATGTAGTAGCTTGCTATCAGGTACTGGAGCATTTGCCTTGCGAGGTTTTCGCGAAAGCTTTAAGTGAAATCAATCGTGTTTCCAGTCAGTATGCCGTATTGTCTGTGCCGGACTCTACGAGGGCATATCGGCTCGACATCCAGATTCCAAAAATTGGAGAGTTAAGAAAGTTGATACAATTGCCCCGCTTAAGAGCTTTGGAACATCAATTTGACGGCCAACATTACTGGGAGATCGGAAAGGGTGAGTGTAGTTTGCGAAAAATTATGGGCGAAATACATCACGCCGACTTTGAACTTGAAAAGACCTATCGGACCTTCGAAATGCCCTGGCATCGGCTTTTTGTTCTGGAGAAGCATTAAGGTTGGTGAATACGAATGACTGAAAAAAGACCGACAATCGGTGTAATTATTCCGACATACAACCTGGTACGTTTGCTGAGTATGGCATCTAGAACAACAGTTATGGAATGTCGAAACAAATGAAGTTCTTGATTATCTACAATAGCCTTAGTCCAGGTGGGGGTCTCCAAATAAATATATTAAGGTATTCTCAGTTTTTACTTAGAAAAGGCCATAGATTAGTATTTATCACTTCCGACTCCTCCCTTCCACAGAATGAGTTTGACAAATTCAGCGATGCTGTCTCACATTATAATTTTGAGAGCCTTTTCGATAACTCATATCGTAGCCCTATAAATCTAATAAAGACGAAATTGAAGGTTAGATTGTTAGATAAGATAATTTCAGTTGAAAATCCTGACGTGTCCTTTCTGCACGCTTCCATAAGTTATTATACTGTGAGAAAATTAGCAAAGCGAGTGCCTGTCATAAAGTTTATCCATACGCCCGGATTCTACTGCCCATCAGGTAACAGATACTCCAAAACAAAAGGACAAGTTTGTTTCATAAGACCTGGCATAAAGTGTCTCTGGACAATACCCAATTTCGGTTGTTTTTACAGCATAGACCGTAAAAAGATATCAATTGGGTCAATCATGCGACGAATCTCGGATATCTATTTAAATAGGATGCTAGTAAGCAAAACTGTCCATGCGATAGCTGCCAATAGTAAGTTTTGTAAGAGAGAATTAATTCAGGTTCTGAACGGTGCTTCTGCAAGGAAAGTCATTGTTGTCTATCCGCCAATAGATGTTTCTTCGGAATATGAGATTACGCCTACTAAGCCTGATGAGGTAAAAAAGATTCTATTTGTTGGACGTTTTATATCCGTGAAAGGAGTAGAGAGCCTCATCTCCGCCTTAAAACTCCTATCCATAAAATATCAAGCTACTCTTGTAGGAGAAGGACCAGAGCAACACCGTCTTGAAGAGATAGTCTCTGAAAAAAAACTAACAAACAAAATTAAGTTGACAGGATGGGTCAATTATAAGTCTTTGTACCATTTCTATAAATTACATAATTTAGTAATCATGCCATCTCAATGGGCAGAACCCTTTGGTCAAGCAGGTGCTCAAGCTGGTGGTTACGGAAGACCGGTAATTGCTTATGATGTAGGTGCCATATCTGAATGGCTTTTAGACGGCAAGACAGGCTATCTTGCAAAACCTGGTGACCCAAAAGATTTAGCTAGAAAGATAGAACTTTGTTTGAGCGATGCAGAAAAGTTAGTAGAAATGGGTAAGACCGCAAGGGAATTTATCAACGCTTCTTTTTCAGTTGAGGCCCATTATGAAAGTATTCTTAATTTGGTTAAGATTGCGAAAGATAATTTTCGAGATAAAAATTGAATCCCAACTTTGTGATTGAAGAAGCAACGATTTTACCGCCATGAAGAACTCTAAATCTATCTAGCGCATGAGGAAAGGAGGGGAGTTTTTGCAACGCTTCGATTTACAAGGACTCGACAATAAGGTTCCGTATTATTTCTGTCGACTTTGTCATTTGGATCAGATGGATAAAAAGATACAACTTGTATAGTGTAGTGGCGTAGCAGCAAGAAATACAGGAACCAGATGGAGTGGACGGGATTAACAAAAAATGGGCCTGGATAGGACTTTTGTAAACATGAATGTTGCATACGTAATTCTTTTTGAGTATCTACACGGCTCTATCATAAGGGGCCAGGTTGTTGAACTTCTAAAAGAGTTACGGAGCAACGTACAGGAAACTGAGAAACTATATCTTGTCTCATTTATAGCCTTGCGTCGGTTTTTAACACAGAGAAAGGAATTATATGATCTAAAAGAAGAGCTAAAGAAAGCAGATATACACTTGGTGGTTGTACCTCTAATACATTTTGTGAAACTATTCTTTGCAGAATGGTACCAAATACCACTGGTTTTCTTCCAAACTTTTCCAATGTTGTTTTGTTTCTCAGTAGTAAAGAAGGTTCGACTCTTTCACTGCCGTTCCTACTCGGCAACTCTTTCTGTACTGGCAGTCAAGAAATTTAGGGGTACGAGGGTAATATTCGATCCTAGATCGGATTTCCCTGGGGAAATTGTAGCGACAGGCCGATGGACGAAGAATTCACTGAGCTACAAGGTGTGGAAATTCTTAGAGAGAACATATCTAGATAGTGCAGATAGAACCATTGCTATAACCAAAACATATGTTAGCCATTTTAGACGTATATCACAGAATGCCAAATTTACAGTCATTCCTAATAATGTGGATACAAAAAAATTCAAGCGTGATGATAACTTCCGGAGACAATTTAGATCGGAAAACAACGTAGAAGATGATGAAGCTCTATTCTGCTATTGTGGCAGCTTGGGACCAAAACACTGGCATAAGCCACAAGTTTATGCACAGTACATTATAGAATTTAGAGAGCTTGATATACTTCATCGTTTTTTGTTCATAACCCCTGCTGTGGATGATATAGAGATGTTGAAGAAGACATTCGGCCAGTTCGGTATAAGGATGGAGGAGTACCTTCACATAGATTCCAATTTCCGAGATGTGCCGAAATATCTTTCTGCCGCTGATTTTGGAATGATAGCAATGGATAGATTTGATATTAGAATGGGTGTAAAAACAGCTGAGTACTTATCTATGGGATTGCCGATTATTGCTAATTCGAATGTAGCTGGTGCCAAGGAAATAATAGGAGAGAATAGTGTTGGAATGGTGTATGACCTTAATTCGGCCAACTTAAAGGGGTTAAAGGAATTTATGCAAAACCATAGGCGATTTTCGATAAGGTGCCGAAAAACAGCGTGTAAGCTATTTTCTAATGAAGAGATTGTAAAACAGTACGCAGAAGTATATGATAATCTTCGTAGAAATAAGTAATGTTGTGAGAACCATGAAAACTGGAAAGCCCAAATTTTGAGTTGCACCTTTGGTGCGCTTAGTCCAGCGATTTTTTTGTATGGCACAGAAGCCAACTCAACGGGAGCAAGACACAACTGAAAAAGGAACACATGGGAACTAAAAAGACTAACAAAATAAGGGAAATGCATCCTCTTGTTTCTGTCATTGTGCCCAACTATAATGGAGCTCGTCTGTTGCCAGAGTGCTTATCTTCTCTTACACAGCAAAACTATGCGCATATTGAGATAGTTATTATGGATAACGGCAGTGTGGATGAGAGTAAACGTTTGGCAGAGCATTACGGAACAAGATTCATCGAGCTCGACTACAATTATGGTTTCAGTGTTGCCTGCAACAGAGGAGCACAAGTCTCGTCAGGCAAGTATCTATTCTTTGTTAATAGCGATATGCGGTTCGACAGGGATTGTATATCTCAGTTGGTTAAGGTCATATCGGAAGAGAATGGTTCGATTTTTGCAGTAGATCCCTTACAGTACAACTGGAAAGGGGATAAGATAATTCATTACAAGGGAGTCTTTGCCAGAATAGACTCGTTAAGAGGTATCTTCTCAGGAATGTTCTTGCCACTACCACCACTGATGAAAACATATGTACCCTGCCATGAAATATCTGAGGTTCCCTGGGGTTGTGGTGGAAGCCTAATGGTAAGAAGGGATATGTTTGAAAAGCTGGATGGTTTTGACGAAACGTTTTTTATGGACTTTGAAGATACCGATCTTTGTTGGCGAGCTTGGCTTAGAGACTGGAGGACGCTCTTTGTACCTCAGGCAAAACTTTACCACAAATGGGGTGGATCTCTCGATGAAAAGACTTACGAGAATAGCAATCGATTGATAGGAAAACTACCCAAGATAATCTTTCAGAGGATGGTGAGTCAACAGAAGAATTACCAAAGATTCGCTTTGAAAATCTTAGGACCTTCATCCATTGTTTTGATTTTTTTTGCGAAACTCGTTGCTATTTTCGTCTATCCTTTTGTAGGGAAAACCATTATCAGTATAGCAATCTTAAAGGCTTTCTTCTTGACTCTGAAGGAACTTGGCGACACGCTGAATTCAAGAAGACAGATCAAACGAACGGCTATTCTATCGAACTGGCAGATAATCAGTCGCTTCTGGTCTCAGGACGCTCCAACGTCTTTGGTTTGGCCAAGTGCAGATGGGGTATCAAGAGAAGGGAAACAACGCCAGTGAAGATCTCAGTTATTGTACCCACATATCGCAGGCCCCAATGTTTGAAGCGTTGTGTAAAGGCTCTTGATGACCAGACAAGGAAACCGAATGAAGTCATTGTGGTGGTGAGAGACACTGATGCAGTGTCGCAGAAGATGGTTGCTCACCTTCGGGGAGCACTTCGAAAATCTTTGAATATAAAAGTAATTAGCGTGCATAAGTCCGGTCAATTACCGGCACTAAATGCAGGGCTTAATGAAGCAAGGGGACACATAATCTGCTTTACAGATGATGATACGGAGCCTTGGAGTGACTGGATTAAGCGAATCGAGAAGCATTTTCGAAATTCTACAATAGCAGGAATAGGAGGGAGAGATATAGTCATTATTAATGGAAAGTCAACTGAGGGGAAATGCAAAGTGGTAGGTAAGATGTTTTGGTTCGGCAGATACATTGGAAATCATCATCTAGAATTACTGCAAAATGGTCCACGGCGAGTTGACCTTCTTAAAGGAGCAAACATGGCCTTTCTGTCGAAGTATCTAGAGGGTTTTTGTTTCGATGAAAATCTAGATAAACAAACTAGCTCAAATAATGAGATCGATCTTTGTCTTTATATCAAGAAGAAAGGTGGTAGGATCGTATATGACTCTCTTTTAAAGGTCAATCATTACGCTATCCAAAGATTTGCAGGAGCAAAGAGAGAGGAAATGGCAAAAAATATCTATAATTACTCTCACAACTACACTTATGTTATCCTAAAGAATTTTCCTCTGTATCGAAGGCTTGCTTTCTTGGTCTACATTTTCTTAGTTGGTCAGCGCTCTTCATTGGGGGTGCTAACTGCGATTCTCGATTCTTTGGTTAGACGAAAGATCGCTTGGCGAGAGCAAATAATACCCTCATTCAAAGGAAAAGTGGACGGAATAAGGACTTACTTAAAGTACCGTAATCAAGAACAAATTACTCATATATTGGGACCAATATGAAAGAAACATTCTACACTGCGAATCAAGCAATAATCCGGGTACTAATATCTAAATATTCTTTTTACCTCATACTTTTATTATTATGCTTGGTGACTGGTTATTTGTTAATAGATCCAACGAGCTTTCGATTAGTGATCATAGCTCTAGTAGGCTTCTTACTATTTGCATTGACAGTCAGCAATGCCCGCAGAGGAATTATAGCTATACTTATTTTCTTACCCTTCATGGCCTTTCTCCGAAGGGCAATATATTTTGTGAGCCCTTATGCGAAGTTTGATCCAATTCATCTTCTTGTGCCACTACTAACTTTCTTCATGTTTGTAGGGATGCTTGTGTTTGCTAGAGAGACCCTTTCGCAAGCATTCAGAAGTAATAGTCTTGCCAAATATGTAGGGGTGCTTTTGGGACTATTTGTCCTGCAGATCTTTAATCCTTTACAAGGGGGTCTATTGGTAGGATTAGGTGGTGCTTTCTACTATGTGTTCCCCATGGTTTGGTTCTTCTTTGCTCTATGCTATGCAAACAATCAACTTATTCATAGGTTAATGATTACAATAGTTATCATTGGAGTAGTAGCAGGCGCATACGGGTTGTGCCAAATGGTATTTGGTTTTCTCCCCTTCGAAAAATATTGGATAGAAACTGGAGGATTTGCCTCTTTGCGTGTTGGTAGATTTATCCGAGCGTTCTCCACCTTTAGTAGTCCTGAAGAGTATAGTCGATACCTGGAGGTTGCCGGAGTCATCGCCCTTGGGTACTTTCTAAAAAGAAAGAGTCTTGCCTGGTCCTTAATTTTTCTATTTATAGCTATCTCTACGATTATGACAGCTGTACGCAGTTCAGTATTTGGTTTGGCGTTTTCAATTTTGATTCTATTGGTGCTTTGGAAAGCAAAGGATATCCGCCGTGTTTTCATCCGATTGGCATTATTGATAACTGCTTTTCTAGTAATAATGGCCTTTGTTCCGCTACCCGTGAGTCAGGTCAATTATCAAAGTCAATCTATCTTCTCTACCATGGCAGGGCACACAGCACGGGGTTTCTTTAACCCTGTGGGCGAGAGCACTTTTCAGAGTCGCTTAGACTTGTGGAAATACTTGTTTACGGATATAATTCCAAGGAGTCCTTTTGGTTACGGATTAGGATCCACGTCAATTGCAGCCCAGAAATTTGGGGGCTGGGGAGTCGGAACTGAAGGCTACATCTTTGCCCTATTTGTCAACTCCGGTGCGCCAGGAGGCTTACTTTTCCTGGTTATTTCCTTTGTAGCATTAAAGAAAGGAACCATTTTATCTATCGAATTAAAAGACAATAAAGAATTAGCACCTCCTATTTTAGCCATAATTGCTGGATTAACCCTGAATAACATCTTTGGAAACAGTTTTATACTATATTCTGTTGCTCCTATAGGCTGGTTTTTAATAGGGTGGATAGCGAAACAACACGAAATCCCTTAAAACCCGGCGATATTTGATCTTATGGAAAATAAAGTTTTCTTGAATCAAACTACTAACGATTAATCAATCGTTATTTCTTGCTGTTTTTCCTTATAGGTATGGTTCTTTATAAATCTTCTATAGGGGCATGCATTTGACTCTCGTGAAAACAACGCAACACGTTGTCGCAAAAGGATTTCCGAGCTTGGCTCGTCTACAGTGGTTGCCCGACCTAACGCCTTGCCCAGCTATGGATTGCGACAAGTCTACGTAAGCAAAGTTCATATGCCTAATCTCTTGTTTGTTAGAGAGACGCTGTTAATAAGGTAAACCCAGAATAAAACAGGACTATATCACGCTTCTTTTAAAATGAAGAACAAGGAAAGCTTATGAAGATTGCCTTGTTTCATGCTTCTTTACCACACAAAGATAAACATAGAGCTAAAGAAGGAGGTGTTTCTTACCTTGTCCATAGACTCGCTAATCAACTCGTGAGAGCAGGACACGATGTGGTAGTTTTTTCTCTTGACACGGCTCCTGAGGATGCTAATTATCGAGTAACTCGTCTTCCTCTTCCTAAATTCTTTCTTAATAAATTTTTGAGATCCTTCGTACTTCCATTCTGTCTCAACTTTGTAGACTTCCATGGATTTGATGTACTCCATATACACGGTGACGATCATTTTTTTTGGGCTAGAAGAGTGCCCATAGTTAGGACATTTTCTGGGTCAGCTCTGGCAGAAGCTATCTCCGCTGTCACCCTTAAGAGAAAGATATTTCAGCGGGTATTATATCCTTTAGAGATTCTCTCTTCTATGCTTGCGGACATCAGTGTTGGAATATCACACTCTACCAAGAGATATTTGCCCCTTGTGGACACAATAATTCCTACTGGTGTGAGTCTTACAAGTTTTCGGTATAATCCACACATTCATAAGTCTGTCAATCCCAGCATTCTTTTTCTTGGTCAGCTCAAGGGACGAAAAAGAGGGCAATTGCTTTTGGATCTATTTGAAAAAAAGATTGTTAGAGTTTTTCCTAATGCTGAGCTATGGATGGTCTCGGATAAAGGTAGTGAAACAAAAAACGTTAGATGGTTTGATGTTCTATCAGAGCAGGAGTTAATAACTCTTTATCAGAAAGCATGGATTTTTTGTATGCCAAGTACATATGAAGGATTCGGCATTCCCTATATTGAATCTATGGCTTGTGCAACACCGGTCGTGACAACTCCTAATGAGGGAGCCATAGAGGTTCTGGATAAAGGTAAATACGGATTCATCGTTATTGAGCAAAACTTGTGCACAAAAATAATAGAATTGTTGAAAAACAAAAAACTAAGAGAACACATAACACGTAGGGCGCTTAGGTACGTGAAGAGGTTTGATTGGAACGTAATAATTTTGCAGTACGAAGCTGTGTATCAATCAGCTATTGAAAACCACGGTGGATATAGACGAAGTGCACGTGATGTGCATGAGAATCGAAACAAAACTGCTAAATAGTAAATTGACTGAATTTCCCTATTTGGGGTCTTGCTTAATGATACATCGCCCTGGAATTCTTTTCCTCAACGCTAGGGCTTGAAGAGTTATACATGGAGAGAACAACTTTAGAAAATGAACAAGGAATTTAGAAAAACAAAAATCTGTTTTCTTGTGAATGGCTCGTCTGATAGTCCTATAGGTATTAGAGCACGATTTTTTAGGAAATTTCTTCCCAGAACAAAAATAAAGGTAGACATCGAATATAGAAGAAAAAATAAGAATGTGAGTATACTGGTATTTTTGAAACGCATTTACCAGATTAAGCCAGAGATCATATACATATTTGACACAGGATATTCTGGAGTTTTGGCCGGGATAGTATCAAAGTTCCTTTGGAATAGAAAGTTCATTGTTGATACAGGCGATGTAGCTTATGAATTAGCGAGGTCTTCGTCTGGTAGAAATGTTCTTGTTCTTTGGCTTATATGGCTTATTGAGCGAATGGCCTTCCGTATAGCCGATGCAATTATCGTTAGAGGTTCCTACCATAAAATACTTCTACAACGAATCGGATACAATAGAGTGTTTCACATACCAGATGGAGTTGATACTCAGTTTTCGAAGCCTATGGATGTATCGAACCTTCGAGAAAAACTGGGATTAGAAGACCATCTAGTAATTGGTGTAATGGGATCTACAAACTGGAGTCCTCGATTGAATATGTGTTATGGATGGGAATTGCTAGAGGTCCTGAAGATGCTTAAAGGATGTCATATCAAAGGGGTATTAATAGGGGATGGTTCAGGTCTTCGTCGACTTAAAGAACGTGCCAAAGAATACGGAATTGAAGACAAGATTGTTTTTACTGGACGCCTTGATTATTCATTAATTCCTAAATATGTCAATCTTTTTGATGTTGCCATCTCTACTCAAACAAACAATCTTGTTGGAGAAGTACGCACTACTGGAAAAATACCGGAGTATCTGGCCTGTGGGAGATACATAATTGCTACCGCTGTTGGAGAAGCAAAAAAGATTATTAAAAAAAATGGAATCTTAGTCGCTTATCATGGTCTGAAAGATGAAAGCTACCCCACTCGTGTTGCTCAAAAAATAATGCAGATTATTAGCGACCCTTCCTGTCTGGATCAGGGAATCAAAGGAGTAGAAATAGCAGAAAAGATGTTTGATTATCGTAAGCTTTGTCAAGATCTTTTTTGTGTTCTTCATGAGATTGCATTCCCGGAGTTCAAAAACAGAACAAATTCTAGAGAAGACAGGGTTCTAAAAACTTACGGAAGAAGTAAGAAATTTCAGAAAAATAAGTCCGAATGATTCAGGGTAATCAGAGAAGTATATGCTTTGCTTGGTTAGTTTATTTGAATGAAGGGCGGAAAGAATGAAACAAAAAACCCTTTTTCTTGACAATAGACGCCTTTTCTATGAACGCTTCGATATGCAGGAGTGGGGAGGTTATTTTGACCCGGGCAGCAGACTCTCTACACAGATAATAAGGAGCCTTCTTTACGAATATCTTGAGGGACCAAAGGTTTTCTTGGACGTAGGGGGAGGAACAGCTATCTTCGTTGAAACGTGGGGCAAGAATCCCCTCTTGGTGTGTGCAGGAAAATATCTAGCAGGGAGATTTGGCATAGCTAAATATGGCACTAAATACGAACATCCTATCATGACGACAGACATAAAAAGAATGAGAAGAGTCTTTTCTGAAGTTCATCTTGAGTTTCCGGAGTTTATCTTGTTTAAAAAAATGGCAACCACTATATTTCGATGGAAGAAGAATCTAAAGTTTATTACCAATACCCTGGTAAAGATGGATGATTTTGTTACCCGCCGATTTCCCAGTCTCAACAAATACGGTTACTATTGTGTCATAGAGTTGGTTAAGGGTGATGACAAAGAATTAACGGCTAGGTACAGATAGAGGAAGCGATTATGTGTGGTATATGTGGGACGACAGGCATAGCTGATGAGACATTGATGAGGAGGATGTGTGAGCTCCTTGTGCACCGGGGTCCCGACGATACAGGGTTTTACATTGATAAAGAGAATAAGATATCCCTTGGTGTGAGAAGGTTAAGCATTATTGACCTCAAGGGAGGGCATCAACCTATTCACAATGAAGATAGAAAAATTTGGATTGTTTTTAATGGTGAAATCTATAATTTCCTGGAACTCCGAAAGCTACTGAAAGAAAAGGGCCATTCATTCTACACCAGGACTGATACCGAAACGATAGTACACCTTTATGAGGAGTACGGTGAGGCATGTGTGAATGCTCTTCAGGGTATGTTTACCTTTGCTCTCTGGGATAAAAAAGAAAAAGAGCTCTTTGTTGCACGAGATCGACTGGGAATTAAACCTCTTTACTATTATGAGAGAAAGGGAGAGCTGATTATTGGGTCTGAAATAAAAAGTATTTTAGAGCATCCGCATGTCTCAAGAGAAGTGAACCTAAAAGCTCTGGATTCATATTTGACCTTACAGTATGTTCCTTCTCCTCTCACCATGTTCTCGGGAATAAGAAAACTTCCTGCCGGGCATTATTTGGTGTGGAAACGAGGGAAGATGAAGATCAAGCAATATTGGGATGTGACCTTTTTGGAGAGAAGGCAAGGAATTGATGAAGAGGTGGCGAAAGAAGAGCTTAAATGCAAAATTGAAGAGGCAGTTCGCGTGAGAATGAGGGCTGATGTACCACTGGGAGTTCTTCTATCCGGGGGAATTGACTCTGGGGTGATAGCTAGCTTCGCGGCAAAACTGAGCCATCAACCAGTAAAAACCTTTACTGTAGGGTTTGAGGCTGAGGGGGATTATAATGAGCTCAAGGAAGCTAGGCTGATCTCGAAAAGATTCAATACTGACCATCATGAGATTATATTAAACGCTCCTAAAACTCAAGAGCTTTTACCCAAGCTTATCTGGCACCTAGATGAGCCTCTGGCTGATCAGGCTGTCATCCCTACCTTCCTCGTCTCTAGATTTGCCAGGAACGAAGTAAAGGTTGTCCTAACAGGGGAAGGAGGGGATGAGTTCTTCGGAGGTTATCCCAGGTATGGTTGGTTTAGAATAGCCAAAATGGTGCAGAACAAGATTCCCCTGAGCCTCCGTAAATTCTTGCTTCAGGTTATTGCGAAATCCTTTGTGAGGGAAGAGAGGAAAAGATATGCTCAGCTTCTTTTAGGTGAGTTTAGTGATGCTAAAAGACATATGTCCTGGATAGGCACCTTCAGCGATAGTAGCAAAGAAATCTTATACGGAGAAAGAATGAAAGGGAATCTTAACTCCAGCGGAATAGAAGACTTAGTCTCCGGATACTTAGAAGATGGATTTGAAGAAAACCTACTCCATTCTTTGATGTATTTGGACGTAAAAACCTGGCTAGTAGATGATATTCTGACTAAGGTGGATAAGATGAGTATGGCAACATCTCTAGAAGCAAGGGTGCCTTTTCTCGATCATAGGCTGGTGGAATTTGTAGCTACCTTACCTACCAGTTTCAAAGTGAGGGGATTAAAGACTAAGCGTTTGCTAAAAAGCTCGTTGGATGGGATTTTACCGACCGAGATTTTAAATAAGAGAAAACATGCTTTTCTGGTGCCGACGGCAGAGTGGTTTCAAAATGGAATGAAAGAATTTGTTAGAGAAATCCTTTTCCCAGAAACAACGATGAATAGGGGATATTTTAATCCAGATTATGTGAAATGGCTAGTAAATGAGCATTTTGCAGGGAGAAGGAATTTCAATCAAAAAATATGGAGTCTTCTTTGTTTTGAACTCTGGTACAGATTGTTTATTGACAAAGAGAAAAGATGAAGAAATATGAGAGTAAGAGGATGAAGTTACTTCTTTTGACCTTAGATTTTCCTCCTGAAGCTGGAGGAATTCAAACTCTTCTTTATCAGCTTTGCCAAAATTTTCATAAATTTGAACCCATAGTAATAGCTCCTAGAAAAGGTAGAGAGGAAGAATTTGATGTATCTCAGCCCTTTAAAATATATAGAGTTGGTTTATTCTCTTGTAGTAATTCCAGAATTGCAAAAGTACTCTTTCTCCTTTTAATGCTTATCAAAGCTTTTGCTATTTTTGTTCGGGAAAGAATCGATGTTGTGCTCTGTGGCCATGTGACAGTAGGAATAGTGGGACTGACATTAAAGCGCTTATATAGCAAACCTTACGTTATATACACTTATGCTATGGAATTAGTCAATAAGAGCTCATTAACTACCTTTGTCTTACAAAAAGCTGACAGAGTCATTGTTATAAGTGAATACACAAAGAAGTTGGTGACTTGTTTTGGAGTGCCTATTAGTCGGATTACCAAGATTAATCCCGGCACGAATGCTAGAGTAAAAAGGGATTTGGATGTAAGCAGCATTAAGGAATCCTACGGTCTTACAGGAAAAAAAATTCTCCTGAGCGTATCTCGCCTAGAAGAGTTGTATAAAGGGCATGATTACGTAATAAAGAGCTTACCTTTAATAAAGGCAAAGATTCCAGAAGTTCACTATGTGATTGTAGGGGAAGGATGGCTAAAGTCTTATTATCAAAAATTAGCTGAGAAGCTGGGAGTTTTTGATGATATTTCCTTTGTGGGAAGGGCACCGAATAAAGAGCTAAAAAAATGGTATCAAATATGCGACGTTTTCGTAATGGCCAGTAGAGATAGCACTGTAGATGGAGGAGCAGAAGGCTTTGGAATTGTATATTTGGAAGCAAATGCTTATGGAAAGCCAGTAGTAGGAGGTAGAGCCGGCGGGGTTACTGACGCTATAATTGATAATATGACCGGATTATTGGTTAATCCAGAGAATGAGATAGAAATTACTGAGGCAATAGTCAAGCTC
>SDBS01001691.1_pt1 | contig 22384 bp, 25 predicted proteins | sample 2277091 | NCBI WGS metagenome assembly SDBS01 (sample SAMN10404972, study PRJNA504765) | marine sediment metagenome | isolation source: marine sediment core GS10_PC15, 163 cmbsf | place: Arctic Ocean: Southern Knipovich Ridge | collected 2010
TACTATTAACAGCAGTTAAGACAATTTCTCGATCATTCTTTAGTACTGTGCTGGCATATTCGAGTGTATAACCAAAGCGATTAACAGCAGCTAAGACAATTTCTCGATCATTTTGTAGTTTTGTAGCCGCAAATCTGAGCGTACCGCCATAGCAGCGGCCTTGCTTAACAGCAGCCAAAACGATCTCTCGGTCATTTTGTAGTTCTGTGCCGGCATATTCGAGTGAGTAGTAACCACTGTTATTAACCGCCGCCAAAAAGATCTCTCGGTCATTTTGTAGTTCTGTGCCGGCATGTTTGAGTGCGTAGTAACCACTGTTATTAACCGCCGCCAAAAAGATCTCTCGGTCATTTTGTAGTTCTGTGCCGGCATGTTTGAGTGCGTAGTAACCACTGTTATTAACCGCCGCCAACACAACTTCTTTATCGTTGAGAAGTTCTGAACTGGCATATTTAAGAGCATAGCCTTGATTCATAACAGCAGTTAAGACAAGTTCTCGATCATTTTGTAGTTCAGGGCTGGCATATTCAAGGGCATGACCATCTGTCATAACAGCACGTAAAGCAGAAGCTTTGTTATAAATTATTTTCATTTCTTTCTCCCTAGTTATAGTTTTAAGTCAAGTAAAATAATAGGTCTTAAGTTACTTAGCTATTTAACAATTGTAAAACTAGGCTTATCATTTTATCTTTATTTTTAGGATCGCTTTCGGCGATAAAAAGTGTAAGCGTGGTAAGTGCAGCAGGACTTATATTTGCCTGATCAAAGATTCCAGCTCGATTTAAAAACCAGATAAAAGCATAAGCACCACTACGTTTGTTGCCGTCCACGAACGGATGATTTTTTACCAAAAAATACAAAAGATTAGCTGCTTTTTCTTCAACAGTTGCATACAATTGCTCACCTGCAAAAGACTGCATGATATTGCCAACAACGTTTGCTATGGCATCTGGTTGTCTTTCTTGGCCAAATAGTTTTGTGGCTTGATTTTTTTCAATAAGCACTGTTTTGAAATCAGAAAGGGCTCTGGCAAGTTGCTCTGCAGTTAACGCAACTGATTTTTTTGTAATTCCAGCAGTTGGCAGTTTATCTTTGTCATAGGTATCTAAAGCATACCAAGTGTCAGCAAATGCTGAGATTAATTCTACAGTGTCATTTTGTTTGTTCATATTGCAGTATCATACTGAAATTTGATATATATGTCAAAAATCAGCATTTGAACTTGTTGAATTATAATAATATATTAGATACTTGCATGTTTAAAAATATTTAATGGGACAAGATTTTGAATGTATAAATTTTGAACAATTTTGGGCGAAAAAACAATACTCACTTCTAAGCGCAATATTTTGAGAGATATGAGGCTTTTAAGTAGTTAATATGAATAGGTGTAAATTTTACTCAAGGCCAAGTTGATATTCAATGTTGCAGCAAAGATTGCATGAAGCAATTGCTGTTAGCTTTTGTTGATCAGATAGAGGATTGACTTGTAGCAACAAACTCACAGCCATCTTTTACCATTTTATCAACAATTTTGGTGATATTATGGCAATCATCAATGCCGGAGTGGTGGCGGCCTTCGTGCGGAATATCCAGCATATCAAGCATATGCATCATGCCTTTGCCTTTTTGCTGATAAAAAGCTCTAAATAACGTTTTAATATTGCACCAACGTTTAAAGTAACCAGGATAGGGGATATTCAAGTGATTGCAATAGCGTGTCAAGCATTTGGCAAAGTCCCAATCTCCACAGGTTAAAAACAAAGTATTACTAAGTAAGTTGTTATCCAGTATCCACTGTTGAAACAACTGCAATACTTCAATAAATGGTTTGCCGTTATCAACCATCTCTTGGGTAATGCCGGTTAATTCTGTGCAAAACTCTGTGATGGGATATTTCACAACTTGGCAATAATGATGAAAGGTTTTGTCAGGCACAATGCATTGTTTTTCAAGATTATAAAATACTACCGGAAATTCAATAATCTCTTGCACATCAAGTTTGGTATTCTCTTCGCAGTTTGCTTCAAAATCCAAAATACCTATATATTTATAATCCATTAGTTCTATTCCCATTTGTTTGTTTAATTTTATCTATAATTCTGATTTATCAGTATCGTTGATTTCTAAATCTAATATCCCTTGTTTGGTGGCATAAAAGGCTAAGCGACCAAATTGATTAAATGAGATTCGTGCGATAAGCAGCATTTCCTCGTCATCAATCCAGTCGAGAATCGGGTGCGGAACTATTTGCCCCATAGCATGAGATAACATCAAAAAACGGACATAATTTTTTGCCAATTCTGGATCATCTTTTACATAACCATTATTATCATATTCAATCTTAACTATTTTTATTTCTGTATCACTAATGTTGGCATGTGCCTTAAAGAATAATTTCCCCGACCAACTGTTGGCAAAATAAAATATTTTATCATATACATAAATGTCCCATTTGATCCCCATTTCGTCAGCTTTATAGACAACACCTTGTAGCGATTCTCCATTATGAGGATATCTTAAACTGCATTCGGTAGTGCTAAATTTGGTTGTGTCACAATCTTTGAGGTATAAGCCATTACTATTTCGCAATGAACCAAATTTTTTAGCGAGTTTGTTGCTTTTAGTTGTGGATACCACGTTACATGTAAAACCCCTGATGTCAAGAATCCTTTTATTGAAAGGGTTTTTTTCTCCAATATCGTACCACTTGAATTTGCACTCATTAAATATTCTGTTGAAAAGTTTTTTTAATATCTTGGGCATCATAAATCATCACCAACAGGACTTAATTGTCTTATATAATTTTTTGTTTTAAGGCGAGCAGTGCAGGTGGATTCTTTGGCATCAGATTCGCGCATATTTAATAATGCTTCCATAAATTTAGTTTTTAGGGTTTTGGCTTCTGGGAATTCGAGTTCATCTATTTTTTTCTTAAATAGCTTTTTAGTAGAGGCATGCATTGATTCTGGAGCCATTAACACCGTGGCTAAAAGAATGAAATAATGTTCAACATATAAGTCTAAGCAGATATGCTTGGTCGCATTTAATCTCAAATTAATATTGGTATAGTTTTTTAATTCATTATTCATGGTTGTTTTTAATGATACCACTTGTGATATTATTGCAACAATGAATATATTATTTTGCTCAGACCCAATGAGCAATAAGCATGTTGATTGCGATTGGGAACATGAATATGCAATGGCACAGCGCCATGAAATGAATGTTGTTTTACTGGATTATGATGCCTATAAAGCTGGTGAGCTAATAAATAAAGCCACATATAATTTAAAAAAACGTGATGCAGTTGAACTAATAGTATACCGAGGTTGGATGATGCCTGTAGAGCTGTATCACAAATTATACCAGGATTTATTACAGTACAATTTGCAGTTAATTAATAATCCTGAAGAATATAAACATTGCTATTATTTGCCAGAATCCTACGAATTGATCAAAGAAAAAACTCCTTTGACTGTTATGTCTCCAGGCAAGGATATGCCTGACGATGATAAATTAGCACAATTATTAGCTGTATTTAACGGCGCTCCAATCATTGTTAAAGATTATGTCAAATCACAAAAGCATTATTGGAACGAAGCTTGTTATATACCAAACTCAAGTGACATATCTCAAGTAAAGCGTGTCATAAATAAATTCATCGAATTGCAGGGTGAGAATTTTCAAGGTGGTTTGGTGTTGCGTGAATTTGTAGAACTTGAACCAATTGGGTTTCACGCTAAAAGCAAGATGCCATTAACCAAGGAATACAGAGTTTTTGTTTTAAACCATAAACCAATTTCTATAAATCGCTATTGGGATGATGGTGAGTACAAAGATGAAGACATTGACCTGGAACCATTTGCTGCAATATTGGATACTATAAAAAGCAATTTTTTTACAGTTGATATCGCGAAAAAGAAAAACGGAGATTGGATTATCATGGAGCTTGGTGATGGGCAAGTTGCAGAATATTTGGGTGATGCTGGATTAGAGGATTTTTACCAGCTACTAATTTAGGGAAGCTATTTATGAAAAACAAAATATTACAAGAATTGCATCAGCTAGCTGAACAACATGATGTTCGCATATTATATGCTTGTGAAGCCGGAAGCAGAGCATGGGGGTTTGCATCAACTGATAGTGATTATGATGTGCGGTTTATTTATGCGCATAAATTACCATGGTATCTAACAGTTAATAAGCAAAACGATACGATCAATCCACCAGCAGATCCTGTTTATGATTTTGCAGGTTGGGAGTTGCGTAAGGTTTTATGCTTAGTTAAGCAATCAAACGCATCCATATTTGAGTGGTTACAGTCGCCAATAATTTATTATATGGATCAAAACTTTAAAGATAAATTATGGGCAGTTATGCAGAATTATTTTTCGCCTATTGCTGTTATCCATCATTATCTCAGCCTAGTAAACAAAGCGCTTGATGCAATACGAGATAATAAAGATGCGAAAATAAAAATTAAAAGTCTGTTTTATGGTATTAGATCGTTACTAGTGGCGATGTGGATCAATGAAAAACAAACGATTCCGCCGATAATGCTGGATGAGCTAAAGCCAGTTGTCACTGATGCTGATATTATTAGCAGTATTGATGATTTGCTAGCTACTAAACAAGCAGCAACAGAAGCTGCAATGACTCAAGTTGCTAAAAATCTGTATGAATTTATTTTTAGTCAGCTTAAACTTGTAGAAGCTAATGCCAAAAATATGCCTGCTTGCCGCGAAAAAACAGATGCTTTGAATAACTTATTATATGAGACTGTAATGCATGAACATAAAGAAGCTTAAGCAACAACAGTCAATTATTTTTGAAGCCATAACCGGTAGTAGGGCTTATGGTCTTAATACCGAAACATCGGATACTGATATTAAAGGTGTGTTTGTCATGCCGAAGGCTGATTTTTTTGCTTTTGATTATTATCCGCAAGTTAGTAATAACAGTAATGATATTGTGTACTATGAACTAAAAAGGTTTTTTGAGTTGCTGCTAAAAAACAATCCAAATACACTGGAATTATTGGCTATACCAGAACAACATATTGTGTATAAATCGCCATTGTTCGACCAAATCAAACCCGAGCTGTTTCTAAGTAAATTGTGTAAAGATACTTTTGTCGGTTATGCCATGATGCAAATCAAAAAAGCTCGTGGCTTGCACAAAAAAATTCTTAATCCAATACCTAAAAAGCGTAAGAATATTCTTAATTTTTGTCACGTAGTTCAAGGGCAGGGCACTGTTGCATTAAGCAAATGGTTACAACAAAATAATTTAGAGCAGCAAAAATGTGGGTTAGTTAAGCTGGGGCATATGCGTGATATGTACGCGTTATTTTATGGAGATGATTTGCCTGGGATTATGCAAAAAGAAACTGCAAACAGCGTTAGATGCAGTTCTATTCCAAAGGATATGGAGCCTATAGCGCTTATGTCATTTAACAAAGATGGCTATTCTAAATATTGTAAAGATTATAGTGAATATTGGGACTGGGTTGAAAAGCGTAATGATGCGCGTTATCAAAATACTATTGCGCATGGCAAGAATTACGACGCCAAAAACATGATGCATACTTTTCGATTATTAGAAATGGCGGAACATATAGCAAGAGAAGGCAAAATCGTCATTGTTCCCAAAGATAGAGATCATTATTTAAGAATACGCGCTGGTGATTTTGACTATGATGCATTAGTGGATTTAGCGAAAAAACGAATAGGTCATCTTGATGGTTTATTTGCGAAATCTAAATTGCCAGACAAGCCAAATAAAAGCAAAATTGAGAAATTATTGATCAGTCTCAGAAATGATTGTTATGAATGGCAAGTTAATATCTAGAGTATTAATGGCGTATTCTTTTGCCTCCCGCATCAAGTTTACCTTAGTATTAGTTTTTGGGTTATTTTTCGTTATATTAAATATATGATCGATAACTTTTCCTAGATTTGGCCCTGCAGGTATACCAATATCAATTAAGTCCTTACCAGTAATGGCAAGATCTTTTTTAGAAAACTGTTGCTCTTGTTCTATATCCAATTCAAATCTTCTTTTTACTTCATTTAGCCAGAAATCGGCTCTTGCAGGAAAGGCACCAGAAGCTTTATCAGCAGCCTTAAACGTGAGAAGATCGAATAAATCTGCATCATTGCCAATATCTTTACGAATCTTTTTTCTACTTTTGGTTTTCTGAACTCTAGATTCTTCAAGCATATGGTGTTTTATAAGACTCAGAGCTTTAGGAACGTCAAAACCAGCGCCAGCAAAATCATATTTTTCAGCAGCGATTCTAAGATAGTCTTGAGAATAGTTTTCATGGCCTATGAAATGTATCTTACCATCTTCGCCTAACTCTCTTGTATGTGCTTTACCTATATCATGGAAAAGGCCAGCAAGCATAATTGTATTGTTAGCGCCATATTGTTTTAAGTTACGAACAACCTCAAAGATATGTTCCAAAGCATCTAAATGGTGATACTTTCCTTGAGTCATACCAGCCAATTTAGAGAAAGGACCAAACTTATCTAAAACACCTTGGGCATAGAGATGCTGCAAAGCGGCGACAACGTTTTGTTCTTCAAAAGCTTTTGCTAATTGTTCGGCTTCTCTGGTCATATGAATCTCTTTTATTAGAATGATTAGGTACTGCTGTATAATTTATTATACAATATCATCCAATAAATTTATATTTTTGTGAAAAACATGTCTAATACTACTTATGAAATATTGCAAGGAAATGGCGTGCCTATTAAAGCATGGACTCGAGGTGTGCCGTTTGAAGAAGAAGCAAAACAGCAATTGCTGAACATATCAGAAATGCCATTTATTTATAAGTGGATTGCAGTGATGCCAGATGTGCATCTTGGAAAGGGTGCAACGGTAGGTAGTGTGATAGCTACAACTAAAGCGATTATTCCAGCAGCAGTTGGTGTGGATATCGGTTGTGGGATGATGGCTGTACAAACTAATATGAAGGCTTCTAATTTACCTGATGACTTAGGTGCAGTGCGAGCTGCGATTGAAAAAGCAGTGCCTAATGGACGTACGAATCAGGGGAAAAAAGGACGAGATGAAGGTGCATGGGGTGATGTTCCAACTGATGTCGCAAAAGCTTGGGAGTTATTAGCTAAACAATTTGAATATTTGGCACAACAACATCCTGTGTTAAACAAAACAAGCAATATTCAGCATTTAGGGACGTTAGGCACAGGAAATCATTTCATAGAAGTATGTATTGGTGAAGATGATAGCGTATGGTTTATGTTACATAGCGGTTCTAGAGGTGTTGGTAATCGCATTGGTACTTATTTTATTGAAAAAGCACAGCAGGATATGGAGCGATTGCAGATTCAGTTATCAGATATAGATTTAGCTTATTTGCGTGAGGGAACAGAAGATTTTAATCAATATATCGAAGCTGTTGAGTGGGCCCAACAATTTGCGCAAATTAATCGAGAAGTTATGATGGCTAGAGTTCTAGCGGCTGCACGTGAGGTTTTCGGTTTTGACTTTAATACCATAGGTAAAGCAATTGATTGCCATCATAATTATGTTGCTCGTGAATCACATTATGGTGAAAGTGTTTTTGTTACTCGCAAAGGTGCAATTAGCGCATTTAAAAATCAACTGGGTATTATTCCAGGTAGTATGGGGGTGCGCTCTTATATTGTAAAAGGACTAGGAAATGAAGAAAGCTTTTGTAGTTGTAGCCATGGTGCTGGCAGGGTCATGTCTCGCAAAAAAGCAAAAGAATCACTAACCCTTGAGCAACATTTAAAAGCGACTGAAGGGGTTGAGTGTAAAAAAGATCTTAGCGTCATAGATGAAACACCAGCTGCGTATAAAGATATCGATAAAGTGATGCACGCACAAAGAGATCTAACAAAAATAGTTCATACTTTGAAGCAAGTTGTTTGCGTTAAAGGGTGAGTAATTTAAATACTGCATGGCATTTTACTATTCAGCAGTATCAACACCTATTTTTTTTAAGAAACTATCGCTCCATTTTAATCGATCACTTGCGTAAGCAATGGCTTTAATATCTTGTTTAATAGCAGCCCTTACAATCTCTTCATTATCTCGTAAAATTGGACTAGCATATTCCAATGAGCAACCCCAATGATTAACTGCAGCTAAGACAACTTCTTTGTCGTTTCGCAATCTCTCAGAACAGTGTTCCAGTATTTCACCATGAATGGCGACTGCGCGCAATACAATTGCTTTATTGTCTTTTAAGCGCTGGCTTGCATATTCAATTGCATACGCACTACAATTATACTTGTTAGTGATTGCAGCTGATATAATAGATTCTGAGTCGCGTAGTTTTCTGCTTATAAAGTCAAGGGCTCGATAATCTTTTTTTATGGCAATTGTTACAATACTTGGATTGTTTTTTATACGATTACTTGCATATGAAAGTGAGTGTGGATCTAACTTAATCGCAGTTGATATTATCTTTTCATTATCAAGAATCTCTTTGCTACAATATTCTAATATATCATCTAACTTACGCCATGATGGCACTTCATTTGATTGCGTATGTATGCCCTGAATTGTTTTTAAAATAAAAGCCTCATTATTTATAAATTCAAGTGGGAGGTCTTTAAAAAGTGTTTCATCAGCAATGATGTTAGATAATGTATCTTTGTAATGATTTTCATCGCTTAGATCGTGTGATGAGGCGAAGTTTTTGATTATATATTTTTTTAAGATCTTTTCTATTTTATCAAAGAATTCTTGATCTTTTTTGCCAATTGGCGTACATAATTGTGCAATAATATCTGCTGTTATTTCACTTTGTTCTTTTCCAATGTCAATCGGAGATAAGAGCTTGGTTAGAGTGTTATTTATATTTTGATACGTACTAGAATCTAAGTGGAAATATCTAATATTTAACTCTTCATCTTCCTCAGAATCAGAATATCTAGTAAATGGGCTAAGGTCTTCACCCACCACTGCGTATTCGAAAGTGAAATTTTCCTTATTAGAGGATGCAAATGTGATTGACCTCTTAAATTCTACACTAACAACAAAATCCTCATTAGGGCAGCGATCCCATAAATTAGAGTTACATGATGAGCTCTCATCAACTAAAGAAAAATATATCCCAGGGGTGGAAATATCCAATAAATTTTTGTTAAATGCTGGGCACTCAACCTGAAGATCAATGATCGTTAAGTTTTCAATAAATTTGCGTATTGGTATATAGTTGTCTCCAGTATATTCTCCATATATCTTGTTTTTTAATTTACCCATAATTTGGCTATAAATTTTCAATTTTGTCTTGTCAAAAAAATCCGGATATTGATTGATTAGTTGAGCAGCTTGGTTTGCTAGTGTTATATTCTTTTCGATATAGTCCATGTAGTCGCATGAAGGGGCGATGCTGTTTTTTGATTGTTTCTCTCCGGCCGATTGTTCACCAATAATATCATGAAGGCGACGTTTGTCTTTATGCGCGATTTCTGCATTTAATGAGAAATCACAATAATTATCAGATATTAAATGTAAAGCTGAGCATATGGTTATAATTTCAAACTTATCAATGGAACTGCAAGTTGCTTCAAAAAGAGGAGGTGTTAATATCTCGGAAAAAAAAGATAGTATTAAATTTAACGGTAGATCATTAATCCCTAACTGGGTTAATAATAGGTGCCAATGCGCAAATTGATCATCTTGCTCCAGAGTATAATCATAAAATGGTAGTTGAAGTTCAATCAATAGGTTGTCATTCACGCTTAGTTCAATTTGAATTCTGTTGGAAATGTCATGCGGGGCATAATTTAATTCGTAATAAAAATATAGAGGATAATCGCCAAATTTAAAAGATCGCTGCAACATATGAAAGTCGCCTGTTGATGTGCTTATAAACCGTTCGGAAAATATATTGAGGGTCCGCGCTAGCTTTACCAGTTTTGTGTGATCTTTAAATTTAGACTCAAGTTTTTGAATTATGTTTTGTGTCGATTTAATAGTCGGGTTATTCTTTAGTGCATAATAAACTGCATCAAGAGTATTATTTTCTAGTAAAAAATTAATTTCTTCGTCTACTGTATTGGCCATCTATTTTCACTCCAAACGCAAACGTTGAATTGTTGCAAAAATTTCTCCTTTATGAACGGAAATATCGGATGGTGCTTCTATGAGAAAAATTATGTTGTTATGAATAAACGCCTCTTTTCCGGCATCACGGATTTTTCCGAAATGCACTTTGATGTTATCGTTGATGTTAATAGTTTCCTTTGGCAAATAAAAAAAGATAAATTTATTGTCTCTATTTTTCTTTATTATCTTTGTTTCATTATTTTGCTCGGTAATGGATACATCGATTTCATTTGGACAGGTGATTTCTATACATGCTTGTTGGTCTCGCAAGAACAAGAATGTTAAGACAATATTCTCTGCGATAACAATTTCTTGGCCAGTTGAACGGTCAAATATCAACATCTGAATTCCTCGTTTGCCCCATGTAACACCACAATTATAACTTAATGCTAAGCTTGTGTAAAGCATGTGCGACTTAGGTTTTGTATGTCGCTTCCGGAAAAAACAATCTCAACTCGACCGCATATTTTCATAATATTTTTCCTTTTCCATAGGGACAAAGTTTATCACTTTGTCCCTTAACAGTCTGTCCAAGATATTGCAACCAGATCAACAATTTAATTTACAGGCTGGTGAATAAGGTTCTGTTTATCACATATCTGATTCAATTAATGCAGTCAGCTCAGCTATAAATGTTTCATCTTTTTGCAGGTCCTCACCAATAAAACGAACTGATGTTCCGCATTGTTTAACAGCTGCTAACACAACTTCTTTATTATTTTGAAGTTCAAGGATAGCATATTTAAGAGTATAACCATTTTGCTTAACAGCAGCCAAGACAACTTCTTTGTCATTTTGAAGCTCTAGGCTAGTGTATATGAGAGTATCCCCATCTTGCTTCACAGCAGCTAAGACAACTTCTTTGTCGTTTCTAGGAGCTGAACTAGCGTATTTGAGAGCGTCGCTATCTTGCTTCACAGCAGCTAAGACAACTTCTTTGTCGTTTTGAAGTTCTGAGCTAGCGTATTCAAGAACATACCCATTTTGCTTCACAGCAGCTAAGACAACTTCTTTGTCGTTTTGAAGTTCTGGGCTAGCGTATTCGAGTGCATACCCATTGTTGTTAACAGCAGCTAAGACAACCTCTTTGTCGTTCCAAAGTTCTGAGCTAGCGTATTCGAGTGCATACCCATTGTTGTTAACAGCAGCTAAGACAACCTCTTTGTTGTTTTGAAGTTCTGAGCTAGCGCATGCGAGAGCGCGCCAATAATATTGATTAACAGCAGCTAAGATAACTTCTTTGTCGTTTCTAGGAGCTGAGCTAGCGTATTTGAGAGCATCCCCATCTTGCTTCAAAGCAGCTAATACAACTTCTTTGTCGTTCCGAAGTTCTGAGCTAGCGTATTCGAGAGCACGGCCACTTTGCATAACAGCAGCTAAGACAACTTCTTTGTCGTTCCGAAGTTCTGAGCTAGCACAAATGAGAGCAAAACCATTTTGCTTCACAGCAGCTAATACAATTTTTTTGTCGTTCCGAAGTTCTATACTAGCGTATTCGAGAGCACGGCCCTTTTGTTTCACAGCAGCTAAGACAACCTCTTTGTTGTTTTGAAGTTCTGAGCTAGCGTATTCGAGAGCATCCCCATCTTGCTTCACAGCAGCTAAGACAACTTCTTTGTCGTTCCGAAGTTCTGAGCTAGCACAAATGAGAGCAAAACCATTTTGCTTCACAGCAGCTAATACAATTTTTTTGTCGTTCCGAAGTTCTGTACTAGCGTATTCGAGAGCACGCCCATTTTGCTTCACAGCAGCTAATACAACTTCTTTGTCGTTCCGAAGTTCTGAGCTAGCGTATTCGAGAGCACAACCATCTTGCTTCAAAGCAGCTAATACAACTTCTTTGTCGTTCCGAAGTTCTGTACTAGCGTATACGAGAGCACAACCATCTTGCTTCACAGCAGCTAAGATAACTTCTTTGTCGTTTCTAGGATCTGAGCTAGCGTATTCGAGAGCACGCCCATCTTGCTTCAAAGCAGCTAATACAACTTCTTTGTCGTTCCGAAGTTCTGAGCTAGCGTATACGAGAGCACAACCATCTTGCTTCAAAGCAGCTAATACAACTTCTTTGTCGTTTTGAAATTCTGGGCTAGCGTATGCGAGAGCATGGCCATCTTGCTTAACAGCGGCTAACATTATCTCCTTGTCTTTGTTCTTAATTCTTGCCATTCGTTTTTCCTATTTGTGTCTTTGGTCATTAAAAATTCATGCTCCTAAATTGCTAAAAAATTGTACAGCCAAGTATAACAATTGATCTTTGCTTTTGGCGAATGCTATTATTATGTCTTTGCAAGAATATTGTACTTTCTGGTTATTTCATAAACAGCGATTGCGGCAGCTGTAGCCACATTCATGGATGAATTTCTTCCCATCATTGTAATATGCACTGTTTTATCAGATATATCTAACAGCGCTTGAGAAACCCCTCTGTTTTCCGAGCCCACAATTAGGCAAATCTTTTCATCTTTGGTAACGTTTAAATCCTTAACATCTATACTACAACTGCTAAGTTCCAGACTAATGATGGTATACCCCTGTTCTCTTAGTTTCATTACAACTTCCACAGGATCTGGATCATAAGAGAATGCAACGTATTTTTCAGTGGATCTTGAGGTTTTTGTTATTTTTTTATTCGGCGGAACCAAAGAAGTTCCCGACAGAAAAATATGCTCAACCCCGAGAGCGTCAGCAATCCTAAATAAACTTCCAATATTCATCGGCACATTGATATTATCAGCAAGTATACACAGGGAGTATTTTGCTGTTTTTGTTTGATGATGACCGTGATTTAACTGGGTGTTTTTTATCATTGTCAATGGCGCGCATAATATCTCATTCAATTAAGGCAGTAAGCTCAGCAATAAATCCTTCATCTTTTTGCAGTTCTTCACCAATATAATGAAATGAGTCTTTGGATTGTTTGAAAGCCGCTAACACAACTTCTTTATCATTTTGTAGTTTTGAGCTGGCGTATTTGAGAGCATCGCCACAATTCTCAACTGCAGCCAACACAACTTCTTTGTCGTCGCGAAGTGCAGTGCTGACGCACTTGAGCATACTGCCATCATTACTCACAGCAGCCAATACAGTCTCTTTGTCACTTTTTAATTCACTGCTTGCAAGCCTAATAGCTCCAGCGTCATTCTCAATCGCAGCCAATACAACTTCTTTATCATTGCGAAGTTCCATGCTAGCGTATTCGAGCGCATAACCACTGTGGTTAACGGCTGCAAGTACAACATCTTTATCGTTACGAAGCTCTATGCTGACATCTTCTAAATAACAAGATGCACTGACTGCAGCTAATACTATTTCTTTGTCATTTTGTAATTCTGAGCTAACACTTTCAAGCATATATCCGCTGACCTTAACAGCAAGTAAAGCAAATGCTTTGTTATAAATTATGTCCATTGATTTCTCCCTATTTATATTTTTAAACCAGGTGTAATAAGATGGTTTATGTTACGCGACTATTCAATAATTGTAAAACCAAGCTTATCATTTTGTCTTTATTTTTCGGATTGCTTTCTTTTCTTCTTAGTAATACTGATTATGATTTAATTCGCCGTACAGAAAATCTGGCATTTGAACTTGTGATAATATAATAACCTATGAGATACTTGCGTTTTTAAAATTATTTAATGGGACAAAAGTATGAAAATTAAAACCAGATTAACATTAGGTCAACCTCAAGACATTCAGTCAATGAAACGGTATATTGGCTGGGGATTTTTATCTTATGTTCTTTTGCTTATTGTGCTAGCAGTTGGCGCACATTTTGTCTTTCCAAATGCTGATCGTCACAGTATGACTACTGCTATTACTGTTGCCACTATTCTTGGTGTAGCTAGTTTGGTATGTGAAATGTTTGATCGGCGTAATAAAAGACCAATGTTTTTTCAGGAATATCGTCGTTTGCTTTGGGGGTTGCTATGGACCACATCACTGTTCCAGTTCGTGGTAGCGTTTCCGGAAGTACTAGCGACATTTAATATTAATTTTCGCGATCCTGGAGCGATTGGGGCTTTATTTGCAGGACTGGGACTTGGGCTGTTATACAATGCGGTTGTAGTTTGGTTGTTTGTGCGCATTGCTGTGGTTTCATATTGGAAAAAACATCAGAAGCAAAGTAAAAAAGCAGGCTAGTTCAGAACTTGACAGTCTCAGTGGTCACTTGATAGTATAAAACCAATATTTAACTGAGCAGTGGAAGTCAGTATGTTTAACCGCGGTCCCGAATTTGCTAGAGCTTATAAGCTCACAATACCTATATTCTTTGCCTATTTTCCATTAGGTATAGTTTTTGGGATAATCTTTGCTCACCTTGGGTTCGCGCGAGCATTGGGTCCGGTTATGAGTGCGGTCGTATATGGAGGCTCGGTGCAATTCGTTGCATTAAGCATGATGGTTAACCATAGCGGGTTTCTCGCCATTATTTTCGCAGCGTTATTTATCTCACTTAGAAATTCATTTTATGGATTGAGTTTGCTGGAACGTTTTCAAACGCATTGGGCACTAAAGTTCTTTTTAATTTACGGTTTAGTTGATGCAACATATGCGACGTTAATGGCAAATCCTCCGAGAGAAGACGAGAATGATATTAAATTCTGTGTTTTTCTGACACTTTTTGTCTATCTTTCGTGGGTATTAGGAACATTAGCTGGCGCAATTCTTTCTTATTGGTTGCCTCCGTTTGCAGGAGCGAGTTTTATTCTACCGGCCTTTTTTATGGTGCTTGTTGTCGAATACTTTTTGGTCAGCAGATCCATTCTTGCTATAGTTGCTCCAGTTATCGCCGCTATTGTTGCCTATTTAATTATGCCAAAAAGTTATTTACTAATAGCTATTGTTTTATCGGTGTTATTTATCCTGCTCATCCATAACAAAGTGAGGAAGAAATGAGTAAGTTCGTTTACACTTCAACCGTCATTTTTTTATTGTTCCTAGTTATGGTAGCAACACGCGCTTTACCTTTTGTTTTTAGTAAGGTTTTGAAAAAGAATGAATACATAGAGACAATAGGAAAATCATTGCCTGCCTACATTATGCTTTTGCTGGTAATCTACGAAGTGAATATAAAAACTTTCACAAAAGCTCCATATGGGCTTCCCGCAATATTGGCGCTGCTTTCCGTCGTGGTGGTTCATGTATGGAAAAGAAGCATGCTGCTTAGTATTGTTGTTGGAACTGTGGTTTTTGTGCTATTGAACTTCTGTTTTTCCTGATTTAGCAACCAACATGGTTCTGGCACAACACCAAATATCTATATGGCTAACTCCTGAATTTTGTAATGTTGTTTTTAGTTCATTAATAGTGCTGCCTGTCGTTGTCACATCATCTAGTATTGCAACGTGTTTTGCTGCAAGATTACCTTTTAACTCAAAAGCATTAGCAATATTTAAATGTCTTTTCGCTGCCGGAATTAATGATTGCGCTTCAGTATGTTTAACACGCTGGCAAGTTTTGTGATCTATGGCAATACCGAGTTTTTTGGCAATTGGCTTGGCTATTTCTAATGCCTGGTTAAAACCACGTTCTTTAAGCCGTTTTTTATGTAATGGCATTGGAATGATCAGTTCAGGCAGTTGGGTATTTTCATAGTGTTTAGATAATTTTTCTGCCATTAAATCACCTAAGATTTTGGCATAAATAAGTTTATGGTTAAATTTTAGCTGGGTAATTAAATGATCAATTGGTTCCTCATAGCGAAATAATGCAAAAATATCGTTGGTGTTTTCTTCACCAATCCAAGGCAAATAATTCTCGCAAGTTTGACATAAATCCTTATGTCTATCACTTGGTAGCTGGCATAAAACGCATGTGCCAGGAAATAAATATTTTAACCAGTTCACTTCTTAGTGCCAACTCGATAAATCCAATAACATAAAGCAGCAAAGACTATGAAAGATATTAGACCCGCAATCTCGTTAAAAGATTTTGGTACTAAGCGCAAAATGTCAGAGCTCTTGAAAATCGCAAATGGAATTGCCAAGACCACACCCATAATTGTTGCTCCAGCCACCAATCCACACGCCAGCAGTAGGGCGTTATGCATGCCTTTTGGTGCATTACCTTCTTTGTCTTTAATTGGAATGCCGCGTTTGATATTAACTTTCTGAATTATAAATGCCAGAAAGCCACCAATCGCGAGTGATAAAGCCAAGCCCATTGGCAAATATAAACCAAGGCCGACAGCTAAAACCAATAAGCGTTTGTTAAATTTTCTTTTTAGTGTTTCATCGATTACGATACAGACCGCGCCTATAATCATGCCTAATATCAGCATGGCCCACGGCAATCCATGGGTAAATACTGCCTGAGATATCGTTGCTATTATAGCAGCTTGAGGTGCTGGTAACATTTGTGAGACTGGCATATTAGCGCGCGGGAAAGCTCCGCCAATTCCATAAGCGTTGTATAGTAAAGATAAGACGGCCGGAATAACGAAGGCCGATACAACCGTTGCACCGATTAAAGTTAACTGGGTTTTCCATGGCGTCGCTTCGACGATTTCACCAACTTTTGATAATTGTGATAGTTCTGTGGCGCAGGTTGCTGCGGTACCAATAAAGGCGCATACCATAACGATCATGCTGCCAGTTGCTAGAGCTTCAACTTTGCTAATATTGCCATGAAGAGCGCCGATGATAGGAATTGTAATTGCCGATAAGATCAAGATTGAGGCGATAATCAGACCAGATACCGGACTATTACTAGCGCCAACCAGGCCGGCAAAGTAACCGCCGACGGACGCGAATATCAATCCGGCAATAAAAATATACACCAGAAACAGTGCCAGTAAAATAATATCGGTAGACATTGATAAGCCCAATTTATTGGTCATTAATATGCCAGTTAGTTTGATGGCAATGAAGGCAGCCATGATCAATAAAGACCACAATACTATATTAATAGGAATATCTTTCTCAGTTCGGCTTATGCTTTGGGATTTTCCGCTACGTATTGCAGATAACGAGTGAAATGATGATTTGACTGCAGTAATGATAGATTTAAACAGTGAAATAATTATCCAAATACCACCAGTTAACATAGTGCCAATACCGATGTAGCGCAAATAGTTGGTCCAAATATAATTGGCAATGTCTCCAGGGGAGCTGATATGAGGCATCATGGCTAAGTGACTAGATATTAGCGGCAAAGCTACTGCCCATGCAGCTATTAAACCAACAATTATGCCGATAGCAAGATTAACGCCGCAGATGTAACCGGCAGCAATTAATGCTGGTGAAAAATCGAAGCTAAAGCCAAATATGTATTGATTTTTGTTAACCCAAAATTGGAAATCTGATGCTAGAATTCTAAAGCCAGTAGCTAATAACACCAATAGACCGCCTACAGCTCCACCAGCAAGAATAGGTTTAATATCACCACCTTGTTTAGCGCCGGCTTTAATAACTTGGCCAATAGCGGTACCTTCAGGGAAATGCAAAGTTTCATCATGCAACAAAGCTCGGCGTATGGGAATGGCAATCATTATTCCTAAAACACCGCCAATGATAGTAATAAAAAAAGTATCCCAGTAATTAAACTGGTACCAAAAGTGCATAATTAATAATGCCGGAATAGTGAAGATTATGCCGCTGACAGCGCCTTCACCAGCTGCTGCTGCTGTTTGGACAGTGTTAACTTCGAGCATGGTGTATTTGCGAAATAAGCGAAAAATTGCCAAAGCAATAATTACAGCTGGGATCGATGTTGAAATTGTAGTTCCAGCCTTAAGGCCTAGATATATATTAGATGCTGATAATAATGCGACTAAGATAATACCGAGTATTACCGATTTTATTGTAATTTCAGCCGTGCTTTTTTGTTTTCCTTTTGGCATAGTAAATCTCCTCTAAAACGTCAGATCGTTTGGGTATTATACGCGAACATTGCTGTGGGGCCAAATTTAGGTAAAGTTTATTCACAACTTGACAGGATGCTAAAATCAAGTGATCATTTAGTTCCATAAGGATAGCACTAGTTTTTAGGATATAATTACATGAAAAAAATCATCATAGGTATTATTGTTGTTGCAGTTGCTGCTATAACGATTCCAACTATAGCTCGACATTATAGCAAAAAGCTGTGCTCGCGTGCTGGTTATACTTGTATTAAAGTGAAACGTGGCGATACCTGGGTTAAGCTTTGGCCCAATTCCAGAGATCGTGATATTGTGAGGCGGGTAAATCGCACCAATACTAAACTAAGACCTGGTCATGTTATTGCTGTTCCCAAAAACTTAAAGCGCAAATCTTATATGAGTTTGTCGCCTTTGCCACATAAAATTAAAGGTATGGGCAGACCAACAATTTATGTCGATCTAAATAAACTGGCATTTGGAGCCTATAACAGTAGTGGAAAATTGTTGCGCTGGGGCCCAATTTCAGGTGGTAGAGTTTATTGCTCTGATGTAAGACGTGGCTGTCGCACTCCTACTGGTCGTTTTAGGATTATCAGAAAAGGCGGTTCTGGTTGTTACTCCTCAAAATTTCCTCTGCCCAAAGGCGGAGCGCCAATGCCATACTGTATGTTCTTTTTTCGTGGTTATGCTTTTCATGGTAGCCATTTACCGGGACATCACGATAGTCATGGCTGTATTCGGCTTTTCTATGAAGATGCCAGATGGCTTAACAGACATTTTATTAAAACCGGTAGTACGAAAGTTATTGTTGTAAGGGGTGGACGATAATACCGTTTAGGGTGCTGCAAACTGGTTTTTTACTCTAAATTCGTCATACCGCGACTTGCCTGTCCTGAGCTTGTCGAAGTGGATCGCGAACCACTAAAATGTCATTTCCGCGTGATGGCAATCAAAGTAACTTGACAGCATGCATCATAAGAATGTATCATAATGATGTATTTGATATTGAGGTGTGAACATGGCGAAAATAAATAAAACCCGATATGCTCTTCTAGGCTTTTTATCAATGGGCCCATCCAGTGGCTATGATATTAAGAAATATATGGAGCGCACAACGAGTCACTTTTGGCGTGAAGGTGATAGCTCTATCTATCCAATTCTAAAACAACTTCTTAAAGAAGAGATGGTTACTTGTACTCTTACAAATACTGAGAGCGATAAACCCAAAAAAGTATATACCATTACGGATGCGGGGCAGCAAGAATTAGAGCAATGGTTATTAGAAACTCCAGAAATTCCGCACAGTCGTAATGAGATGATGCTTAAAGTGTTTTTTGGTTGGAATGTCGAGCGTGAAGTTATATTAAGTCATCTGGAAAAATATCGAAATATTGTTAATGCCAGATTGAAGCAATATAAATTTTGGGAAAAAACTGTACCTGCGCCACAAGCAATCAAGAATGATCGGCTGCATCGTTATTTAACTTTAAGAGCAGGGGTGATATCTGCTGAAGCGACTTTAAAGTGGTGCGATGAAGCGCTGGAGTTGTTAAAAAATGAATCAAATTAGTTTACGCCAAGGGATATATAAAATAGCTGCATATGCTGTGCCTATCAGTGCTGCAAGCTTGGTAAATATTATAGCTAGTTTTGTTGGAATGCTTATGGTGGCGCGACTCGGAAAAATAGAACTCGCAGCTGGTGCATTAGCTGTTTCGACTTACATCACTTTGATGACTATTGCTGTCACAAGTTTATACGCGATTGGGATTTTAATTAGTCATTTTACAAATTATGATGAAAATGCAAGTGCTATTGGTAACATCGTAAAAAATGGCATCTGGTTTGCTTGCTTATTAGCCATTCCTGCAGGACTTATTTTGTGGCATGCGAATTATTTGTTGTTACTTTTTGGGCAGAGCAAAAACCTTGTTGCAATTGCTAAACCTTATTTCCATTTTGCCGCATTAACATTATTCCCGACACTCATAGCTGTCGTAATATCGCAGTTTTATATTGGGATTGGGAAGCCGCGATTTTCTGTGGTTACATCAATAATTCGTTTGCCATTTATCATCTTGTTATCATTTGGCTTTGTTTTTGGTAAATTTGGCTTGCCACATCTTGGTTTGGCTGGGCTTATGTGTGCGTCGTTTATTGTTCAGTCTCTCTATTGTATTTGTCTTGGTATATATTTGTATTGCAGGAAAAATATGCAAAAGTTCAAACTATTTGCTAAACCATTAGTGCCTGACTGGATAATCTGCAAAAAAATATTTTTCCTTGGTATGCCCATTGGCCTGCAATTTGGTGGTGAACTGGGGGCAATGGCGATTGCAACTTATATGTTAGGTGCATTTGGTGTTTCAGCTCTAGCAGCATCGCAAATTGTTTCGCAGTACGTGCTGATTGTAGTAGTGGTGGTGCTTGGATTGTCACAAGCATTGTCAGTATTGACAAGTAACGCGTATGGTAGAAATGATTATAATTTAGCTAGAAAATATTTAAGTGCAACTTTGGTAATTTTGAGTGGAGCTTTTGTTTTCGTGGCCATGATTTTTATATTTCTTCCAGATTTATTGGTTGGGCTTTTCATTAGGGGTAATCATCTAGCAAACATGCGAATAATTGAATTAGCTATTTACTTTTTTGCGATCGCGGCAGTGGTTTTATTTATTGATGGCATTAGAAATATTCTTTCTGGGGCACTAAGAGGCTTACACGATTCAAGTTCGCCAATGAAGCTTGGTATTAGTTGCTTATGGCTAATCTCTTTACCAATCTGCTATCTTGTTGGCTTTGTTTTACATGGTGGACCTGTAGGTTTGCGAATTGGATTTGGTAGTGGATTCATTATCGCATGTATCTTGTTGTATTTACGTTTGCGAAAAAAATGGGAGTCAAATCATGGAGCATGTTAACTTAATCAAGCACGGCATTAAGAGTGCTTTTGGCGTAGATCAATGGGATGATGCTATGACATTAACTCGCGGGTTGTCTGCATCGTCTATATATAAGCTTAGAATAGGTGATAATTATTATGTGACAAAGATTAGGTGCTAACGGAATGGCTCCATATAAGTGCTAATTCACAATTGCAGCCTGAGAAAGCTAAATTTTCTTTAATGCAGATATTTGTTTATGTTTATTACGGCATTATGTTTATTTATGCGAGTGATAAGCAACAGGTAGAATTGCTGTCGCAAGAAGAAATCGACGACTTGCCAAGTTATGTTGAATTTATGGACGCAATACGCACGGGTAAAATCAATTTGGGTGATGGAAAATCGCAACAGCAGTTAGGTTTTATTTATTTGAAAATGGGTGTTTCTTGAATAAGTTAATAATTTATTGTGTGCGTCTTTTTGCGAGCTGATGTAGTTTTTGCATATTGCCATTGATAAGAGCAAGTTTCTTAGCTCGTGACCATTTCTTAATTTGACATTCACGCTGCATAGCAAGGTTTTTAGTCGGATATGTCTCATGATAGGTGAGGGCGATTGGTCGGCGTTTTGCTGTGTAAATTGCTCCTTGCCCAGAGTTATGAGCTTGGATGCGTTGGTCAAGATTATCTGTGTGCCCGACGTAATAGGTGTTATCGGCGCAGGTTAATATGTATACGTAATAATTCATTTTTATTATTTGTAATTCCGCCTTGTTGCAGCTTAAAAGTTTTCTAAGTCTTAAGGCTTAAGTATATTCAAATCACCTTTAGAAATAAATACAGTGATTTTTACGGTGATTATGAGAGGCTAAGTGCCTGCCTGTACTGAGCCTGGTCGAAGTATGCTGATCTTGTCGAAGCATGTTGAGTTTATCGAGTCGAACTTATCAAGGTGCTACGTTTTACCGCCTGTCCTGAGCATAGTCGAAGGGCCTACTACATTAAAATTCGGTAGAATTTTTATTGAGTCCGCCTTTCCTTCGATGCGCTACGCTTACTCAGGACACTCATTCGACTATAGTAGTTTAGGTATCGCGAAGAATGGCCAGCCATGAGCGAGATACAAATTCGGTAGAATTTGTATAGAGTCGAATGGTGGAGGCGGCGGGAATTGAACCCGCGTCCGCAAATCCTCTACCTTTGGTTCTACATGTTTAGCCTGAGCTCTAATTTAACTACTTGCTATCCGTCAGGCTGGAAAAACAAGCAGCGATCCTACTAAAGTTTAACAGTATGATGGCAGGAGCATCACACTACGATCTTATGTAAATGACCGTCGCATCAAACGCACAAGCACATCTGAGAAACGGGTAACGAGTGCTGTTTAAGCAGCTACTGCGTTAGCATAGTTGTCGTTGTTTGCAACTATAGTTTGCAATCAAATTTTACGAGTTTAGATTACGTGCTCGACATGCCCCTTAGGTTTCGTAACCCGCGTCGAAGCCGGTCGCCCCCAAGTT
>SDBS01001692.1_pt1 | contig 22380 bp, 18 predicted proteins | sample 2277091 | NCBI WGS metagenome assembly SDBS01 (sample SAMN10404972, study PRJNA504765) | marine sediment metagenome | isolation source: marine sediment core GS10_PC15, 163 cmbsf | place: Arctic Ocean: Southern Knipovich Ridge | collected 2010
CAAATATATTATTATTGAGAATTTGCCCATTAGTAACATTGTCTAAATATAATCCAGGCCAAGGCGAAGTTGATTCTGTAATTACACTATCTCTGATAATGAAATATTTTATTGAATTAGAGATACTAAGAGTTCTTCCTCCTCCTGCTGAAGAGCTAAAAGTTTCATGTTCGATTATATAAGGATCTGCTAAAGTACCTGACCCTTGAGTACACTACGGTTGAGTTCGTGCCCACGTCCAATTATGAGCTCCAACACCTGTAAGGAGATCATCAATCTCTATATTTTCATACCTTACAGAAAGTTTAGGTGTTGTTAAATCGTTTCCATCGTTATTCTGAATCTGTCTAAAAATGCTACTGCTAAGCATGAAAGCAGTTAAAAGAATTAAAACACCTAAATTTTTTTTATTATTAAATTTATTATTCAAAACAAAATTCACCATACTATATGTGCAATAAATCTATATCATGCGTTAATATTTAAAATTTTATAAAGTACATTGTAAATTCGATCTTTATTTAGAGATATATCAATTCCTTAGAATAGCTCAATAAATGATTCGAAAGAAAATTTTAAAAAAAAATAAGAAACAATTTAGAATTTCATTTTACTATTTACTCTGACAAATTGTTTGTTGGTACTTTTTATTTCTATTCATTGTCTAATTCGTAAAATTTTAATAATGAGATATCGATAATTCAAAATCTTTATTAACTCTATAATAAAATTTAAAAAAACTCTAAAATTTAAAAACAATATTATTAACGTAATTTAAATTAAAATTATGATAAAACATCAATACATAAACACAAAAAAACAAAAAAAAAAAGAATTACAACATAAATTTAAAACAAAAGAGGAAATTAACATGTCTCGTGATGAAAACACTGTATTTGTTGGTCGCCGTCCTACCATGAATTACGTGATGGCCACTATGATGATCCTTAACAAAGGCGAGGAATGTAACGTTAAAGCTAGAGGAAGGGCAATTTCTCATGCTGTTGATGTATGTGAGATATTAAGGAATAGATTTTTAAAAGGTACAGAATATAAGGATATCACCCTAAGCACTGAACAGTTAGAAGGAGAAAATGGACAAAGTAATAATGTTTCAAGCATTGAAATTGTACTCACTCCTCCAAAATAAACAATGAAAATACTTTTTCTTCGCTATAGCAAAAAAACAACAATATTTACTTTTTTTTTATAATTTCACGCTATATTCTTTTATATTTAGAGTTTTGATATGAAAATAGTCAATATTGATTTAAATTCATGAAGGTTTTCTAACATCAAAGTATCAATAAAGATGTAAAAGAAACTTTTTGAGGGGACCCTCTTAAATTTCTGTGAAGTTCTTATTTTAATAGTTATTTTAACGAGTTTTTAATTTCAAATCTAACTTAGGTCACATTAAAACAAAAAAGAAATAAAAAAAATGTGATGAAATTAGAAAGGTTTAATAATACAGACAAAAGATAAATAATTAACACAAAAGAATTTAAATTAATTTAAGATCAGGTTTTACATAAAAAATCTAAAGATTTTTAAAAGAGGAAGATTAAAATGGCAAAAAAAGGTGCAAAAGTAGAACCCTTATTTGTTAAATCAAAGGTTAGGGAATATATTAAAGGTAATGAATGCAATACAAGCAGTCTTGTTCTTGATGGGGATACATTCAATGGAATCATAATTGAGCTGCTCGATAAAGCTATAAACCGAGCAAAAGCAAATAATCGAAAAACAGTAAAGGCAAGAGATCTATAAACTCTAATTCCACTTATTTTTTTTATTTTTAATTCTTTTTAAAATAATATTTACCGTAAAATATAAACTTGAAAGTGTTCATTAATTTAGTAGATTTCTATTTTAAAGCATCAGGTTAATATATTATTTACTCTGATTTTCTTTTTGAATCTGTTTTAGACAGTAACTCATCAGCTGTTTGGAATAATGACTTGCGATTCTTTTTAATGCTCATTTGTCGAAGATCTCTGTCCGATTTAAATTGAACAGAAGATTTCCGAAAAACTTTTGGATTTAGTTCTGAAATAAATGGAGATAATCTTACTGTCTGATAACCTCTAAAATGTTGAATAATTGAAGGTGAAATCAAATATAATTGATCTTTTGCTCTTGTTACTGCGACATAAAAAACTCTTCGTTCTTCTTCAAGTTCATCAGCATTATTTTTTACTCTAGATGATGGAAAGAAATCCTCACTTAGCATAGGAATAAAAACAACTCTCCATTCAAGTCCTTTTGCTCTATGGATTGTAGAAAGGATTAACGGTTTTTCTTCCTCATCTTGAATTCCTGCTCGAACTGTTTTAGACTCGATATTTGATGAATTTAGACTCAAAGTATCAATAAATTTTCGGATTGCAGGGTATTTTTGAGCATAGATACTTAATTGATGTAAATCTTCAATTCGATCTTGCCAATCTGAGTGTTTTGATTTAACATAATCTTTGATTAACTCCACAATTTCGATTATAACTTCTGAGGGATTATCCTCAGGTGTAAATTTGTTAATTCTTTTTATATGCGAAACTAAATTTTTTTTTCCTATATTTGGAATTCTTGTACCTTTCATCTTTGTTTTAAAAAAACTATCCTCCAAAATAATCTTAAAAGGATTTTCAGATTGTAAAATCACATTTAAAATCTTCGAAGTGGAAGTTTTCCCTAGTCCTTGAATTATAGAAAATATCCTAGACCATGCAATTTCATCAAATGGATTTTCAATAACTCGTAAATGGACTAAAACATCTTTTATATGAGCCTTTTCAAAAAAGGATACTCCTGCTCGAACTTCATAAGGAATGTTTTTAGTCTGTAATTCAAGTTCAATCTTAACTGAATGATAACCCGCACGGAGAAGAATTGCCATTTCTTCTAATTCATATCCTTCATCCCGTAATTTTAATACATTATTAGATATAAATTTTGCTTGATCTTCATCATCACCTAGACTAAGTTGAAATGGTTTCAGCCCACTAGGTCGAGTAGCTTTCATATTTTTTTTAAATTGCTTTTTATTATGTTCTATTGAATTATTTGCCAAGTCTAAGATTTCAGGACTACTACGATAATTATAAGTTATACTATATCGTTTACAGTTTTTATATTTTTTTTCAAATTTTAAGATATTCTGAAAATTTGCGCCTCTGAATGCGTAAATACTTTGGGCATCATCACCTACACCCATAACATTTTGTTCTGGATTTTGAATAACGATTTTATGGATAATTTCATCTTGAATATAATTGGTGTCTTGGTATTCATCCACTAAAACATATTTAATACGTTTAGCAATTAATTGCGCAATTGATCTATCATCTAATAACGTATTCCAATATGTTAGTAAATCATCAAAATCAACTAAATTATCTTCTGCTTTTTTCGTCTTGTAAATTTTTAGGACTTCACTTAATTTTCCAATAACTCTATCTCTATCAAATTGATTATATTTCCAGAGAATTACTTCTCTAATTGATTTATTACAATTAATTGAATATGATAAAATTTTTTTTGTCATTGCAGAGGTAGGAAACCGTTCTTCAATCTCTTTTATATTAGCTTTTTCGATCGAGAGTTTCATAAGAGATTTTGAATCAGTTTCATCTAGGATGGTATAATTAGTCTTCAAACCTAATATTTTTGCATATTTCCGAATAAAACGATTTGCAATAGAGTGAAATGTTCCTGCCCAGATACCTTTTGGACGTTTACCAAGAAGATTTTCCACACGTTTAATCATTTCATTAGCCGCTTTGTTCGTGAAAGTTACAAGCATAATTTCATTCGGTGTTACACCTGATAAAAGGAGTTTTGCTACTGAATAAACAATTGTCCTCGTTTTTCCAGAGCCCGCTCCTGCAATAACAAGCATAGGACCTTTAAGATTATTTACAATTTCCAGCTGTTCCACATTTAAATCTTCATTAAAATTAATATCATTATACTCATATTGAATTTTCGCTATATCATCTTCTAAAGATTCATTAGTATCTTCTTCATAGAACTCAAATATGAATTCTTTTTCTGTTTTATTTTTTTTAGGAAGCAAGAGTTTGATATCTTTTTTATTGTTAATTTATTTTAATTGTAGCAATCTATTTCAGGACAAATGGATCTGAAATATTTGCTTTTTCTTAATAAGAATAATTAATCCCTAAAAAATAATTTCAGTGAATGGATTTAATAAATTGAATAGTAAAATGAATTCTATCTTGTAATTACACAAGCCCTACAAATACTTTAAATTTCTTTATAATCACACAAGCTCTACCAATTACAACAACCCTACTAAAACTCTAAAAGCTGCTGTTTCTTGACTATCATCTACAGTCGAGATTGAAAATGTGACATCAAGCTTATCTCTGATATTGGTTGCGGTTTGCGCAGATATGAATTTCATTTTTGTAGATGTATTTTTTCCTTGCCAAATCCACAGTTTACCGTTATTCATATCAACGAATAGTAAAATTTTCTCGGAATCTAATAATTCAAACAACGGAACATTTTCTACATGGTCGAATTCTTCAAAACCTTCAAAATCTTTTTTGAATTGATAGATTATAATCAAAGTTTAATCGCTTGAATTTCTTTTAATGCTATATTATAATACTTTAAATTGTTGATTTATAAACTTTTAACCTTTTGAAAAACATTTATGTAAAAACTTATTAAAACGAGGGAGTTTAATATGCTTTAAGTTTTAAAAGTATAATTTTAGAAGGGAGGAAAAACATAATCTAAAAATCGTTTTGGAATCTCCTTCTTCTTAATGTTGAAATAAGCTGCCCCCTTGAGAGCAATTGTATTCCAAATTGAGAACTATAATCCCGGGAAAAATCAGTTATAACATTACAAATCATAATTCCACCTTCAACTTTAGTATCAATACAGGCTTTATGCAATTGTCGTAATTGAGTAATGGAAATTTCTCTTTTCCAATCTCTTATGAATATTCCGTAAGTATTAAGCTGGTTTTTTACTAGGGCATCAAATTTCCAAGTTTTACCAGATTTTCCTTTAAATTGAACGGGACCATTTATAAAATCATACTTCTCAGAAAAGGCATTTCTCGCTAATTCAATTAAATCTTTTTCTCCTAAGGACATAAAAACACACGATTGTTTAAATAGAAATGGGTGATAAGTATTATTTAAATGTTATATCAATAAATACCTAAGTATAACTTAAATAGTTGTATTATGTAGGAAATATCTGAAATATTAATTGTTAAAAAAAGAAGTATTATTTACAACAAAAAAGGTAAAGATTTTTTTTTAATTTTTGTTTTCTGAATATTTACGCAACTTAAGAAATGAATACTTACCTTCGGAGTCAGGACCATTATTTTTTATAAAATTGTATAAATTTTCTTGAAGAAAATCAAATAATCTGTTAGTAACTTTATCACACACAGAAGGACATTCTAAAAAATTACAATTGTTGTTTTTAGAACAGAATTTTTTTAATTGTAGCGATATGCCTTCCGCTGGTAAAGTTGTAATACAATCCCAAGTATCCTTAAATCCTGCTATACGGCTTGGAGGAGTATTTTTCAATAAAAATCTTAAATTATTGTCTGAAATTGAATTATCTAATCGCTCAATAATTTTCTTAAATTCTTTTCTTGCTTCCAATTGACAAAGAAAAACGTAATATTGTAATATTTCTTCTGCGACCTTTGTTTTCTTAAAATCAATTATTTCCCAACCATTAGCTCTTTTACATTTTATTTCCTTGAGTTTTGGATTAGCGAATTTAGTGGGATAAATCCAGCATTGTGGTGGTTTAATTCCTGAATTGTGAACTGAGCATCCATTAAGATTCTTGTCATATAAAAAACACTTTCCTTTTTCTTCATCAAATCTTAATTTAAAGCTAAAAACATCACTCCTAATAAAATCTTCTTTACAAGCGTATTCTTTTTTAATATAATCTTCTGCTAGAATTTTAGGAACATTGATCCTAATTGAACAACAATCCCCATGACAACCACTCAAACAATTAGGGCCTGTTATTGATGAATTCATTAAAAAATTAAATTCTTTGATAACTTCCCAAAATTTGGTATTAACCAAGGTCAATTATTTTGATTTAATAGTAAATTTTCTTATAAAGATTATCAATTAAAAATTATTTATTTTTTACTAAACTTTAAATTAATCGACTTTTATTATTTTGATAACAAATTTTAAAATAATAAGATAAGAGAAGGATACCGATGTCTCAAAAAGATTTAATTGTTATCGATATAACTGACTATGAAAAAATCATTTTAGATAGTTCATCAAAAATGAAAGAAATAAAGGGGAATGGAACGCTTATTGTAAAAAATCCCTCTCAAGGTAGTAGGCTATGGAATTTAGTTTGTGATGTTAAAGAAGATATGGATACCACATTAGAATCAAGAATGTTAAACGTGGGTACTTTAAATCCATCTCAAGAATTTAACAAAGCTTATGATATCAAAGAATTAAAAGAGCCTTGCCTAAAAGTTGAAGAGATTTTTGACACTGATACGTCTGATCCGGAGAAAATTAATAATGTATTTCTATTTGAAAATGATAATAAAGGGAGCTTGAAAATTACTCTAGAGAATACTTTAGATTTACCCATCTTAGATATAAAAGTAGTACGGGATATGCCAGATTTCATGCAAGAAATACAATTAGAAAAACCAAATTTTGGAGAAATTAGTCTAAAAGTAGAAGATAGTAAAAGATTTTTATCTTGGGAAATTCCTACTTTAGAAGGTAAAAATACAGCTGTTCTCGAACTTCCTTTTAGTGCAAAAATGAAAGATAGCAATGAGCAAACGCTTGGTGTTTTGAATGTTAAATATTTAATTGATAATCATAAATTAAGTCTGATGGATCCAGATGTTCGAGGGCTCACAGATTCATTGAGTGGGATCGATAGAGATGAGGGGGCTACTCCAGGAATTTGGGATTGTAATGTTGAATTCATCAACGAATCAGAACTTCAAGTTAAACTTGAAGATGTAAAAGTAACTCATAAAATACCCACAGGAGTCGAAAATGTTGTTTCTCAAACACCAGACAAAGTATTAAATCCCGAAGAATCATGGGATTTCGATTTTAAGGTTGAAGCTAAGGATGTACCCGAATTAAGCTCTGAAATCGTTTTTGTTCCTTTATATGTAGTAATTCCAAGAGTAATTGGTGAAATCACTAAGGAAACAACTATTTACAATGTCTTAAGTGCAACTATAGATAAAGAAATAAATCCACCTGAAGTTGATGCCTTTGCTAATACTGATATGACAATCGTAAACACGATCATAAATACGGGGTCCTCAAAAGTTAATAAGATCTTCATAACAGATGATCTTCCACCTGCTTTTGCTCCACCATTTATGGAGGAAATAAAGATAGAATTAGGAGATATTGATATTAGTTCAAGAGAAGAATATATACAAAATATATCAATAGCCCCAACTGATCAAAACCCAGAACATTCACATCAAATTATTTTGGACTTACGTAATTTTGAAGATGAGTTTATTCCTGAAAAAAAAATGGTCATTTCATATCCGCTTAAAGCAAGAAATCCACGACCCCCCACTGAAAGAACATATATGACCCCCGTAAAAATAGAGATTAATAGTCCTGTAGAGGGAAAATTCTTTATTAAATCCCCCGATGAAGAACCTGAACTTAAAGTAAGGTATGCAAAACGTAAACTAAAGACACTCAAAAGTATCAAACCAGGTATAACAGAGGGAGAATTTAGCATCTCGGTAAGAGTACAAAACAAGGGAGATGTTGAGTTTGAAAATTTATTAGTTAGAGATCTTATACCAGCAGGTTTCAGTTTAACTGAATTTGCCCCTCCTGATGGAGCAACTCATGAAGTAGTAGATGTGGAAGGAAAATCTGAATTACAAGTAAAATTCGAGGAATTAAAAGGCGGTGCTTCTGTGAATATTAATTACAATTGCACAGGAGAGGGTGATTATCCAAGATCTGAACCTAAGATTGTTGTCCTTGGTAGAAAGTCTTTAGAATCGATAGACGCAGCTAAAGCGGAAACGGGAGTCCAAGATGCTCATGTCGATGATCTATCATCGATAAAAATTCATGATATCTTCGCTGAATTAATAAGTACAGTCGAACAGGCCCCTAGTGGAGTAAAATTTGCCGATCTATTAGAAACCAAACGGGATCTTTTACCGCCTGGCCCAATTCTTCATCAGATGCTAGCATTTGCAAAGGAAATGAAAGCTCTCGGCGATAAAATTATCGTTGGCTCATTGAGAGATGATGTAGTGTATAAATTAAAGGATTTTCAAATTAAATACAATTAATACTCTAAAAATTAAAATAACTATATTTTTTTCCTATTTTTTTAAATCTTACAGTTCTTCATTATAGTAGATATAAAAAATATATTAAAATGCATTAATTTTATAAGTACGTGTTAAGTTTTCCCCAAATTTTCTTAAATCTTGAATTTCGCTTTTATTATTCTTGTTTAAGATCTATTCTTGTTGATCCTCAGCTAAATTTAATTAGTCTTTTTTGTATGTTTGTTCTACCATTATTCCGGTTCGGATTGCATTTACGATCCGTTCTGGGATGGGAGATATCACCCCTTTAAGTCTATATATACTTGATATTACTGATAATTTATTAAATATTTCTCCAAAAGGATCAAAATCTAACTCTATTTTTTTTATTATTTCTACTATCCTCTTAAATAGAACATCTCAGATTATTACAAACTCTTGTTTTAATATTTAATCATTTATCTTCCACAATAATTAACATACTACTAATTTGGATATTTTAAATTAGAAACTATTTTTTAAATATAACTTATTTTAGAGCAATTAATTTATTCTTAATTCTAAAGAATTAAATTTTTAGTTAAATTAATTTAAGAAATAATGATTAAGCATTATGTCTTAAAATTAATTAAAGGTTAAGTCGGTTAGAGGAGAAGATTTTGATGTTATTAATAATAGTTCTTTTACTAGTAGTCTTTATTTTAAATTTCATTGCTTATTGGGCATTTTATTTTAAGAATCAAAATTATAGACACAAATCTCCTAAAATCTTTTCGTGTATTATGATTATTACCATTGGTTTTATCCCTATAATCAATTCAAGTTTTCTCCAATTCTTTTTCAAAGAAAATATAAGTTATTTCGGGCAATATTGGCTATGGTTTTCAATAATTGGATTAATATTTATAGTGATAGGAATAAAAATTCATTCGTTGGCAGTTGTAACTCTAAATGTTAAAAAGACTAATACAAAGCAGCGCGATTTAATAAAGAAAGGCGTATTTGAAATTACCAGGCACCCGGTTTATTTATCATGGATTTTAATATTTTTTGGGATTGTTCTTATATTAGATTCTTTTGCTGCTTTAATTCTTTGTCCTATATTAACAATTTTTATGGAGTTATTAGGATTTTTTGAAGAAAAATATATACTTATTCCAGAATTTGGTAAAAAATATGAAGATTATAGAATAAAAACACCAAAGAGATTAATTTCACCACCCTATAATTATTTACTAATTATTATAGCAACTATAGTAGTTTATATTGGATTTTTAAATTTTAGCAATATTGCTTAATTCAAGAAATGATAAAAAGAGAAATGGGAAAGAGTTAATTTAATATAAAGATTTTACCCTTATCATATCCTCTTTAATGATTTCCAAAAAAAGATTAATCTTTTCAATTTGTTTATTAATTATTTCAACTTTTTTATCCGTAACTGTTGAATCTGATAGATCTGCTTTTTCTAATTCTTTTCTTACAATATTAAAGGATCTGATCTGATTTAATATATTTTGCATTCTCTTTATCTTCAGGTCATATGTCTTTTTATATTTCTTAAGATCGTTAAGCTTTGCTTCTATATCATCAATGTAAACAAAACTCTTATCAATTTTTTCATCTTTCTTCAAATTTTTAATAGTTAATTCTATGGTCGCTAAATAAGTTAGCACTAAATCTTGTTGCTGTTTATCAACTGATTCAATTTTAATGCTTGGTTCAGAATGTAATTCATCAAGAATATTTGATGTGTATTTTATATTGATCTTATTTGGAAATTGATTTACTGGGCTTACTTCCTCTGTACTCTGAAAATCGTCAATATCCAATATCAATTCTAACTCATCAAGCTCGATTTGTGTAATGAGTGGGCTGAATTTCACCTGCAAACGCCTTTGAGCTAAAAAATCATTATCATGTCGAACTATTTGAGTATACATCTGCACAAATTCTTGTCCAATTGGTGCAAATAGAACTCCTCCTTTATTATCTAATTGAGTCAATAGAGGATGTATCTTTATTTGTTCAATTGCTCCAGTTACAAGAATTTTTTGCCAAGGACTTAATTCTGGTGCGCCATTTAGAGGATTTTTGATGACTATACTAATATTATCATCTAATTTCAATTTTTTAAGGTTTTCAGAAGTAATCTTCGCAATTTCTGAATTGGCTTCTAGAATTACAATTTCACCCTTTGGTGCTAATTTATGTGCTAAGGCAGCAATATATCCACTTTTAGCACCCAATATTAATAAATCATCGTTTTGAGTTAAGCTAAGGCCCTGAAGCATTATTGAGATCATATGAGGGGCTGAAATTGTTCTATAACTTTTGGGATTTTGATCATCATAATAAAAAAGATTTGGAACATCCTCATAGAGCTTAACTACATTAATATATTTCTCGGGGATAAATTTTTCTAAAGGGACTTCCATGAAAGCTTTAATCAATCGTTTATCCTTTAAGATTTCATTTAAAATTAATGTATCCAATAATCGTTTTTTCTTTGATTTTATGCCTTCCATAATCCTTTCGTTTCTGTCAAATTTAAAACCTTTTTATGATAAAAAAATAATATAAAAACAAACTATTATACTTTGTTATAATAAGTTTTAACTCTCTCAATAAGGATATTATACTATGATGGTTTTAAATATTGAAAGCTTAAAAGATGCAAGAATCACTTTAACTTTAATTTTTTTTAATGTTTTCATTTATTTCTCGTTTACTTTAGGTTTATCAGAAGATAATATACTGATTTTTGTTCAAATTAATAGAATTATAATTTATGACTATGAAATTTGGAGACTTATTACTTCTATTTTTTTCCACGTTGATGCGCTTCATCTATTTTCTAATATGATTGCTTTACTATTATTTGGAGCGACAGTCGAAAATAACAAACAAATATCTAAACTCCAATACATAATAATATTCTTTATATCGGGATTAATTGGGAACCTTTTTACATTACTACTATTACCTTTAGATGCCATTAGTTTAGGTGCTTCCGGAGCTATTTTTGGTTTAATTGGAGTCGCTTTTATTATAGTAGCAACAGACTCTCCACCACTCCTAGTTTATGCACTCTTTTATATTGCTTATTTTGTTATTACTTCATTTGCTCCTGGTATTAATCTATGGGCTCATATATTCGGTTTATTGGGAGGTATTCTTTTTGGATATCTCTTCTATACTCGGAAACGAAAAAATGAAGATCGCTCCAAAAATTCTTGATACATGTTCATTAGTATTGTGAAAAAAGGTGTATTATTTTTTCTTCTTATTTTTCTTCGCTACTTCCATAGAAAAATCCTTTGGACAAGTATCATTAATTAAACAAATATTACATTTTGGGCGAATTGATAGACAAATTTGTTGTCCAAATCTAACAAATAATCTATTTAATTTTAACCATAAGTTTTTTGGAATGATGTTCTTCAAACCTTCTTCTGTTTTGTCAGGATTCTTAGTTTTAACCCAACTTAACCGGTTACTTATTCTATGCACATGAGTATCTACTGGAATTGCAGGTATTTTAAAAGCATAAACAAGTACACAATTAGCTGTTTTGCTTCCCACTCCAGGTAAGCTAATTAATTCCTCATAGGTTTCTGGAACTAGACTATTATATTCATCAATTAACACATTAGAAACTTCTTTTATTCGAGCAGCCTTCACTTTATAAAATCCAGATGATCTAACAAGCTGTTCGATTTCATCAAGATCAGCTCCACTAATAGCTTTTGGCGTTTTATATTTAGCAAATAATTTATCAGTCGCAATTCTAGTATTCGCATCTCTAGTTCGAGCTGATAATATTGTTGAGATTAAAATTTTAAATGGATCTTGAGTTTTTTTAACTAATTGATCTAAATGCGTTTCTCCTTCTAATTGTTTTTCAATCTTATCTAGAATTTCTTTATAACTCATTTTTCCCTACTTTTTTTCTAAAATATATAGTTTTCTTTTTAATATTTGTCCTTTTTTAGCATACATTAGTGTTTTTAAACGTTGCCTACGAAATTGAAGCTTTGGATTAGATTTCCTTATTATTCTTGTAGTGTCAATTAATGGAATTAACTTAAATTGATTCTTATTTACTATTTTCTCAATGTTTATTTGAATGTCATTTCCATCAATAGTGCTAATGACTGGAGCAACAAAACTTATTCTACCATTTGGTTTCAATATTTTATACGCCTCTCTAAAAAAATCCTCATACAAAGGTTCAAGTCTTGTATCTATTAATTCTCTAACTTGATTATAATACGGGGTTTCTAAATAAAACGGACCTAATTCTGGTTCAGTACATATTCCGTCAAAAAATTCAGGTTCAAAAAAATTAGAAATACTTCTTGCATCAATTTTCAAAACTCTTTTATTAATAAGTGGGGGACCTTCTTCTTCCAATAAATCTAAAAACCAGAAAATGTTGCGTATCGTGTTCCCTATCTTCTGCTCATTATTGTCTGAACCATATATTTGAAAATCATGTAATAAAGCAAATAATGGTATTGTTCCATTTCCTACAAATGGATCAAGAATCTTTTTTCTCTCTCTATTTTCAAATAAGTTCAAGAAGTTCAACATAATTAATGATAATTTCGGAGATATTGCACTTTTAAATTCTTTAAACGGCTTTTCTTCATCAATTTTTCTCTTAAAATTTGGATCATCAGTAGTAAATGTTCTACCAATATATACCCCCTCTTCAGTAAACCCAAAAATAATTTCTGCTCGATTATTTTGCAACAAATCATATTTAATTATGTGATGAGGAAAGATAGGGTTTAAAAATCCAGATTTTATGTTTTTTTCAGGATACTGATAATATAATGTCTTCTCAGAGCCTTTTTCCTCAAGTATTTTTTTAATTTCTTTATTTAAAAAAGGTAAAAAATGTCTAACTAAAATTTTAGTATAATATTCTTCATCATAAAGATTAGGGTAAATAGAAACAGCATAAAACATACTCTCATATACATTTGGAAAGATCGCTTCTTTACCTATAATTATATTTTTAATAACGTTTAGAATCTTCTTTCTATTCCTATCAACATATTTATATTTTTCAATATGTAATGGAAATGCATCTTGGATTGTTCGTATATCAATAAAGTCAAAAATCTTTGCTATTTTTTGACATCCCCCTAAAATAAATTGTATTTCCATGAGTTTATTAACATAATGATTATCTTTGTGCAAACTTTCGAATTCAACTACTGCTATATTACCAGAATAATCAAGTATTTTCCCCCTATTTTGAGAATTTTTAAGATAATTATCTAATTCTGCAATTGAGAGTTGCCAATTTGATCCTAAAACGAATAAAAACCTGTTCATAATTTGCAAAGATTTGATACTAAGAAATAGAATAAATGATTTAATTTCTATTTTTTGGGTTATTTCAAGATTTAAGTTTTAAAATCAACTTTTACTCTATTTATTTAACCAATCCGTGAAAGATTTTGTTGGTTTTCCACGCCAAATTGCCTTTTTTTGAGAAGTTTTTTCAAACTCTTCTATATCCTCATCGTTATATTCTAGTAGAGCCTCTTTCTCATGTTTTTCTTTTTCTTCTTTATCTAAATTTATAGAAATCTCATATTTTTCTCCTGTTATATCTTCTAACGCACTTATAATATCTTCAAGATCCTTTTTCTTCCTAACAACAGCGGGCAATTTATCTAGGATTTTCTCTTCAGCTACTTTTTTATCTTTTAATTCCGCCTTAGCTTTCTTGTAAGCTTTTCCTTTCTCTCTCTTCTCTAATCTTATTTTTTTAATCTCGCTAATAATTTCTTTATAATTATCTTTAAAATATTTTAGACTTACATTAATTAGGTCAGAAGGTTTTCCCCATTTATCTTGTTTAACAATATTTTCAATCCAATAATAAAGATCCAAGTTTAAATCGATTGTAATTGGTTTTCCTTCAGAATCCATACTTCCAATTAAGAATCTCATAATATTGGCTATTAAAAAATTATTATCTAATGCAGAAAATCCATATTCCCGAGCAAGCGATGAAAAAATGCTCAAGTTTCCTAAACCTATAACTTTTCCTTTATAATATTCTATTACCACTAATAATGGAAATTTAGGACTATCTTCTTCAATCCAAAATTCTCCATCATATCTTTTCCGCCAACTATTTAATCCAGTTTCTAATATCCATTGAATTTTTATATCCTTCTCATCTTCTACAAAATCTAAAATCTGGATTGAACAGGAGCTTGAAATAACAATTTTTTTTAGTTGTTCTGTTATGACATGAGGTTTAAATCTAGTTATGATAGGCCTCTTCTGAAGAGTAACATAATTAACTGAATCGTAAATCTCATCTGACACAAATTCAAATCCAAATTTTTGTGTTAATTCATTTAAGTTGGTTTTATTTGTGAAATCCCCTCCAGTCGAACTAATAAATAAAAGGCATCCTCCATTTTTTACATATTTTTCAATTGTTTCAATTTCTCCTCGCTTCAAGTTTATGTTCCTAGGAGTTGATAGAATTATCATTTTATATTTCTTTAATGCATCTAAAGACTTAAAACCAGTTTGAATTTTTCCAATTTTATAACCAGATGTAAATAGAAATTGTGTAAATTCCGAAAAACTCGCAGATTCAAGTATTAACATATTATTATGACTATAGTCCAGACCAATAATAACCTCGTTAATCACATTTATTCAATCTCTTCTACAAATTACAATAAAAAATTGATAATATCCTTCTTTTTTTCTTATAGTTAACATTTCTTCTATAAATAAATATATATTATTTACATTTTAATAACAAATATGTCTAAAACAACATGATATAAATTCGGACCGTAACTTTTTACAAATCTATATGATTTTAACTTACTATTGTAGTTTTCTTTTTTAGCAATTTTAGCAAATTCTTCAAACAGGGAGCCATGTTTTTCTTTTTCTGCTATACCTTCATAATGAAAAATTGTACCTTTACTTTTAGTTAATGACAATGCTTCTTTAATAAAATCCTTTGGAGCGGGAAACACTCCCATGATTACATGATCTGCCCTAATACCCGATTTGCTAAGTTTAAGGACTTCTTCTCTACAATCTCCCTTAATAGGGATAATTTTTTCTGTTAAATGATTTATTTTAATGTTTTCTACTAAATATTTATATGATTCAGGGTTATGTTCAATACTGTAAATTTTCTCAGGTTGCGAATGTTTTCCAATGGGAAGTGAGAAATATCCAATACCAGCAAACATATCAACAACAGTTTCCCCTTCCTTTACTAAGGTTGTTAAAAACTTTCTTTCATTTAGATTTCCTTTACTAAACATAATTTTCGTAATATCAAATTTATATTTAATTCCATGTTCTTTATGCTCAACTATTGGATTATTCTCCCCCGCAATAAATTCAATTTTTTCAGGTTCTCTGAAATTTCCAACAATCCTGCCAGAATTAATAAAAACTGATCTAACCTTTGGTAATAATTTTAAATATAATTCACTAATTAGCTTTTTTTTTTCAATTAATCTCGGATTGAGTTTTAAGATTATAGATTTTCCTATAGTTTGAAATCCTCTTGGAAGTATAGAAACTTCTTCTTCTGTCAACTCTCCTTTTAATTTTTCCTTAAGTTTATCTTTAAAACCCATCTGTCTTTAAAAATGTAAATATTTTAATTACTAACTTATGGTAAATTAAGTTAAGTTATTATATAATTACAATATCAATCTTATTAATAATAAGAATTTTTTTCTATTAAAAAAAAAAAATAATTTGTGAAAAAATAGTGCCGAATTTAGATGATCCCGAATTTTTGGTTGATGAAAAGAAAGTGTGGTTCACAAGTCCAGACGAAGGAGGATATTGGCCTGAAGGAGTACAAAAACAATTAAAAGATATTGAAGATGTTGAAATTTTACCAATGTGGAAATATTTTTTAAAATCAGCCGATACAAATGAGATTTGGGATAAAGATATTTGTATTTTTGTGTATGGACCATATATGGAACGTGTAAAGCTAAGGACTTTAATTGATTACGCTAAACGGTTTGGGACATTCCTTTATAAAAATCTAGGCGTTCGAAAAGGTGACGTAGTTGCTATAGATTTGCCTAATTCCATTAATTTTGTAGTTGGTTATATGGCTTGTCAATATATTGGAGCTATAGCACAAGGCATCAATCCTACCTATAGGCCATTAGAACTTTTGCACTCTTTAACTATGACAAACGCAAAAGTCTTATTAATGATGGATATGTTGTATATCGCAGGACCTAAAGATGTGCTTCCTAAAACAAGCGTAAAATATCTAATTCCTACAAATTTTGTAGATTTTCTCACTGCTGATGAACAAATTCTGGAGAAATTAGCAATTCCTACTGCTAAAGATAAAATACCCAATGAAACTGAACATTATAAAGTTTTTTGGATGAAAAAAATAATAGATGAGACTGAACCAGAAGAAATTGAACCAGATATTGATCCTTGGACAGATCCAGCAGTGTATCTTATGACCGGTGGAACTACTGGATTACCTAAAGTCGCCATGCTTTCCCACGCGAATTTAGGTGCTGATCTTAATATGTCAAAACCCTGGACAAACCTGAAATCAGGTATGATCACGATTGGGTCTATACCTTTTTTTCATAGTTTTGGCTTGACATGTGTTATGAGTGCTTCTCTTGGCTTAGGAATGGTGATGCTACTTTTCCCGAGGCCCCCCACAGACGATGTTCTATGCGAGGCAATCAACAAAATTGATGCTCCTGAAGGAATAATATATACTGGAGTTGAAATGTTATTTAAGAGATTAACAGATTTTGTAACAGATATGGGTGTAGAGGAATTTAAGAAAAAATATGATTTCTGGAAAAAACTTACATATGCGTCACAAGGTGCAGGACCGCTTCATGATTATGTTCGAGTTCCATTTGAAGAAATCTTTTGTCCTATACGGTCAGGTTATGGTTTAACTGAAACATCTCCAATGCATAGTATAGCTCCTTTCTGGGGGCCAACCAAAATTGGAAAGTTAGGTTTACCGATACCCGGTGCAGATTGGGCGATTTTTGACTCTGTAAACTTTGAAGCTGGACCGCTTTGTGATGGAACAAAAGAAAGAGGAGGCTTTGGAATTGAAAATACAGGGGAAATATGTGTTGCAGGACCGCATATAATGTTAGGATATTTAGGTAAACAAAAAGAACAAGAAGATAATTTGAAAATGTGGAATGGAAAAAGGTGGCTTTTAACGGGAGATATTGGTTTTATGGATGAACATGGATGGGTTGAGATACGAGATCGGAAGAAGTCCTTAGTAAAGGTTTCAGGTCATTCAGTATTTCCAAAAGAAGTTGAACAACTAATGGGAAATCACGAAATGGTAGACGAAGTCGCGGTAGCTGGATTACCTGATGTTAGAACAGGAGAAGCAGTGAAAGCATGGGTAACATTGAAGAAAGGCTTCAAAGCTGATAAAGATATAAATAGTGATCAACTAAGAGAATGGTGTATTAACAACATGGCAAAATGGAAGGCTCCAAAATACATAGAATTTGTCAGAAAGCTGCCAGTTAGTATGACTGGGAAAGTACAGAGACGAGCATTGCAAGAAAAAGATTTAGATAAATTGAAAAAAGGAAGACAAATTAAAGGATAGCTAATTTTACAATTTTCTTATATTTTTTTTAGTACCTTTATATGTTTTTAAATTCTTTTTTTTACTATTCATTAAAAAGATTATTTAAAAGATGAGTAGAGGGATTTGTAGAGTTAACTAAAGTAAATTAACTTTTTATCAAGAATAGAAATTTGGTTTCTTTATTTATTAAGACGTTTGTAGAGCTTTCTCATAGATTTATAGATGTTTACATATTCTTTAAACAACTTGTCATAGATATTTCTATTTTTTGGATTGGGCGTGAAAATTTTTGATATTTCACAACATCTTTGAATCTCGTTCCATTTGAGATACCCTAGACCAATTGAAGCTATAAATGCAGCTCCTCTGGCATTTGTTTGGATTGGATCCCTCACCTGTTTTATTTTTCTATTAAGAACATCTGCAAAAATTTGACACCATATATCACTTTGAGCTCCTCCACCTATTATATTAAGCTCTGGTATAACAAAACCATTTTTAGGAATTCCTCGTTCTTTAATAACCCATTTTCTGATAAAATTTTCAATTTCAGATAGTAACCACTTCACATTATATGATACTCCTTCAAATATAGCTCTAATAATATGTTCTCGTGACATTTCGTAAGATAAATTATATAAACCTCCGCGAATAGTTGCATCATCCATAGGTGATCTTTCTCCAATCAGCCAAGGAGTAAAAATAAGATTGTTTGAACCAGCTGGGATAGTCTCTACTATCCGATCAAAAATTTTATAGACATCGGGTACAGCTTCTTCTCTTAGAAGATCGTCTTTATGATAAAGAATCTTATCTCTAAGAAAGGATAAACAACCTCCAGCAAGTTGTTGTTCATTTCCAACAATGTATCTTCCAGGTATTGCAGAGGGTATACTTCCTAAGTTATGATTAATATCAGTTTTCTTATATGGTATATGAGTAAAAATCCAATCACTTGTACCTATATATATGTGAGCTTCATAATCCCCTATAGCACCTGACCCAATAGTTGCGGTATGTATGTCTGGAGCGCCTACAACAACTTTAGTGTCTTTATTTAAGCCTAGCTCATCAGCAACTTCTTTCTTTATAGACCCTAATATATCAGTTGTATTTTTTAAGTTCTGAGGGAACTTGTTTTCATCAACCTTAAACATCTTTAGTAATTTTCTCGAATAATGAATATTATTTAGATCCCTGGTATCTGTAATCCAATGAAGATGAATTGATGCCGTAGATGCTGCAAACTTTCCAGTTAATTTCATATTAACATAATCTTGCGGTTCTAAGAACATGTAGGTTTTATCATAAATATCTGGAAACTCATGTTTAATTGTTAAAATATGCCCGATTGGATCTTTACCATGTTGAGCAGGACCTCCTGCGGTTCTCTTTATTAAACTCAACATTTTCCTTACATTATAACCAGACACTTTCAACAGCCCCTTATTGAATTTTTCTATATATTTTGCTCCACGAGTATCCATCCAAATAATTGCAGAACTCAAATGATTCCCATCCTTATCTAAAGCAACTGTACCGCTCCATTGACTCGTATTACAAACACCAACAATATCATCAACAGAAACTTTTCCACTATCAATAACTTGTTTAGATGCTCTAAGAATGGCGTTCCACCAGTCATCTGGATCTTGTTCTACAACACCCCCTTTAGATGCATGTATAGGCGTTTCTTGATAAGCCCATTCTAGAACATCACCCTCTGTTGAAACTATAGCACTTTTAGGACCTCCAGTACCGTGGTCTATTACTAGAATGTATTTTTTTTTTGAGTCTGACATATTTTAATAAATGTTGTTAATGCAAATAAAGATTCTCTGAGCTGAAATTAAGTACAATTAATTATTGAAATTTTTAAAAAAAACTTCTTTTATAATGCCATAATTTTATAATTGAATTAGTTGCCAAATAATACAAAAAACTGAAAAAATATGTCTAGCATGAAATATGAAGAAATAAGGGCAAAGATTACCAGATGCGTGAACCAACCTATTAAAAAATTTAAAACTGAGGAATTAAAAGGCATTATTGAAAGGTATCATAAAAATCACCCTAAATCAAAAGAAGCATATGAACGAGCACGTAAGATAATCCCTGGTGGTGTCGAACATAACCTTGCTTTTAATCATCCTTTTCCGTTAGCAAGTAAAAGGGTTTATGATTGTTTTATGGAAACTGTAGATGATGTGATTTTAACTGATTATCTCATGTGTGGTGGTCCGATTATACTTGGTCATCAGTATAAGCCTTTAATCGAGAAAGTACAAGAAGTAATTCAAGAAATAGGACCTTGCCATGGAATTACACATGAATATGAGTATTTAGCTGCTGAGCTATTACAAAAGCATTTTCCCTCTTGCGAAGTTATTAGGTGGTTACAATCTGGAACTGAAGCAGATATGCTCGCTATAAGAATAGCAAGAACCTTTACAAATCGTAAATGGATTATTAAAATTGGTGGTTCTTATCATGGTTGGTCGGATCAGCTCGTATATGACATGCACGTTCCTGGAACAAAATTGTTAGAATCTCATGGTATTCCAAAAACCGTTTTTAAATGGATTGATTCATGCCCTCCAAATGATATTGATACATTAAGACATATGTTTTTAGAAAAACGTAGAGTTGCTGCGGTTATCGTTGAACCTATGGGGGGAGAATCAGGGGCAAATCCTGTAAGACCAGGTTTTAATAAAGAAGTTCAAGAATTATGTCATGAGAATAAAGCGCTTATGATTTCTGACGAGGTTGTTTGCGCTTTTAGATTGCATATGGGGGGCGGTCAAGCATATTATGGTTATACTCCCGATATTTCCGTGTTTGGAAAAATTGTTGGTCATGGTTTTCCTTCCGCTGCTGCTATTGGAGGGCGAACTGACGTAATGAGTGTATGTGCCGCTGGAGTCAGTGGGGGAAAAAGAGCCTATACAGGAGGAACTATAGCAGCAAATCCATTATCCTGTGCAGCGGTTTATTATGCCATTAAATTTGTCGAAGAAACGAAAGCAACAGAGAAAGCTACAAAAGCAGGTACGAGATTATCTAATGGATTAAATAAGATATTTGAGAGCTATAACCTTCCATGGCTCTCTTATAACTTTGGGGGAACCGTTCATTTCCATACCAGCTGTCTTTTTGGTCTTGATCTAAAAAATCCGAAACAAGCGGGAGAACTCCCAAAAAGAAAAGATTTTATGGGAGAAATGGGGGCTGCTTTAGTAGATCAAGAAATTATTTCTGTAGCAGGAAGCAGATTCTATACGTGCATACTTCACTCAGATGAAATAGTAGATAAAACAATAAAAAAGATCGATAATATTTGTCAAAAAATTGAATAAATTTTATACTTTAAACATACATACTTCAACTTGCATAATTAGCTCAAGAAAAATTGGTGTTGAGGGGATATTAGAAGATAAGACAATTGAGCCGATCAATTTTTTATAAGTTTTTATAGAAATTTGATTAACTGTTGAGATAATATATTTTTGAACATAGTCTATTGTTAGAATCTGAATGCTGTATCTATTTTCATAGAATTATTTTTAAATAAGATTGAAGTATTATATCTATCCTATAAAACAAAATTTTTATAAGTATTTTCTAAAGTAATATAATAACAAAATTGATTTATATTGTCTCAAAAAGAAAAAGGTTTATTCTCCATAGCAAAGTATATACATAGGGAGCTACTACTTGAGGGTTTGCTTCAATATAAGGGAATACATCAAGTGAGAATCTTAGAAAGGTATAAAAATAAACAAATATCTCTCAAAATAAAAGTAATACTACCCAAAATCGTTTATGCTTTAATTTTCGGTCTTCTTCCAATAATGATATTATTTCCTTATTTTCAAATTAATGAAGATCTTATGGAAAGTTCTGCTTCAACCGAGAGTATAATATTCCTTGGAGGTTTTTTTTTCACATTATTTTTTTTCATGCAATTTATTAATTTCTTCATAATGGGATTAATAGAATCTGGTAATATAATGTCCGGTATGATTTTTCGATGGTTTGAAACTTTGCCGATTTCAAGAGATAAATTACGTAAGTTAGCGTATTTAACTGTTTTTCGAAGTTTTGATATTCCAATAATTGTAATAATAATTGGGTTTCCAATAACGATACTTATTGGAACTCAGAATGTTTTCTTTTTTTTTGTGGCTCTAGCCATTTCAATACTCAACATTATATTTTCTTTTAATATTCTTATTCTATTGGGAAATAAACTTAATCGAGGCTTAGATTTTAATGAAGGTACTTCGAAAAGATCTTTTATAATTAGATTAGTTAATCTTATCATCTTTATTATAGTAATTCTTAGTAGTGTATATGCAATCCAGTGGGCTATAAGTTCAATTGATGTAATTTCTAGATCAATAAT
>SDBS01001693.1_pt1 | contig 22380 bp, 23 predicted proteins | sample 2277091 | NCBI WGS metagenome assembly SDBS01 (sample SAMN10404972, study PRJNA504765) | marine sediment metagenome | isolation source: marine sediment core GS10_PC15, 163 cmbsf | place: Arctic Ocean: Southern Knipovich Ridge | collected 2010
CAGAACCAATCGAAGAATCATAGGCTTACCACACCTTGAGCATCCGATTTACTTGCAGTGATTCTGGAAGACTGTATACCATGATACGGTTGCCATAAATTTTGTCAAGTTCGTGAATTGAATCATCTAAAATGTAACCGTAGGGGTACATGTTGAATCATCAAAAAGGTAGCCGAAATGTGGGAACAGCTTTGGGAACAATACATATCACTGAATCCCAAATATCTAGCTCACCAATATTCAGGCCAGTTGAATATGGTGCTAGTATCATCACATAGCTTTGAAACGATCCCTAAAACTTAGACAGTCCGCTTTCAAAATCTAGCTGGCATTTACTTAACAAGGAATTGACAAAAAGAAGCGCAGGCATAGAATGCTGCAAGTCACACTTCAAAAGAAAACCCGCGAAAGTGAGGCAAAGAAAGAGACGCTCTTGGTCCAACTAATCCTGTTCAGCAAGCCCACCAAGGAAAAGAGCGAGTACGGCTCTAGCTACAACCCTAAAGAATTCGGCCCGATTCTTTGCCTAGAGGCCAGGACAGTGGGGCCAAACGTAGATTGGCTATTTGCCAGTATCAAGCCGGGAGGAAAATATGGAGACCGAAATTCTGGAAGGTTTGAGGAAAGCGATTATGGAATGTGATAGTGAAGACGCCAGGAAATGGGCGGAAAAGGTGGTAGAAGAAAAAACGGATCCTATTAGAGCCTTTGACGCCATAACAGGTGCTATGAGAGAGGTCGGCGACGGCTTTGGTAGAGGGGAACTCTGGCTTCCCGATCTCGTGGGAGCAGCAGACGCCATGTTGAAGGCCATGCCCTTGCTCGAAAAAGAGGTTGGGAGAAAAGGGCTAAAACGTAAAACCCTAGGTACCGTTGTTATCGGAACAGTTTATGGAGATATTCATACCATAGGAAAGATTATGGTGGCTAGTCTGCTAACCGGAGAGGGCTTTACGGTATGTGACTTAGGGATCAATATCAAGGCAGAGGAGTTCGTGGGGGCAACAAAGAAGCATAAAGCGGACATCCTGGCTATATCTGCCCTGATGACTACCACTGCATCGGAACAGAAGAAAGTGATAGAGGCTCTAGAAAAGGAAAACCTTAGGCAGAAAGTGAAAGTAATGGTGGGGGGAGGTGCTGTAACCCAAGAGTTTGCCGATAGTATTGGAGCAGACGGCTACGACGCCACGGCACCGGGAGCAGTGAAGTTGGCTAGAAGACTACTGGGAAAATGATATAAAGGGAGACAAAGTATGCCTATGAGAGGGTTTATGCGTAACTTTCCGCCCTTAGAGATACTGGGCCAAGAACAAATTGAGGCTATCCATAGAGGAACATTGGATGTTCTTGAGACGACAGGAGTTAGATTTGAAAGCAAGAAAGCTCTGAAGCTATTTGCGAAGAACAGCTGCAAGGTAGATTATGATAAGATGCGAGTACAGTTGCCGCCGGGCTTGGTCGAGGAATGCCTCCGAAAATGTCCCAGCAGTTTCCGCGTACGAGCAAGAAATCCGAGGAATGACTTAGCAATAGGAGCAAACACTGTCTATTTCAGAACCTTTCCCGGAATGCGGACTGTAGATTTGAATACCTGGGAGCATCGGATACCCACAAGGAAAGAGAATTATGACGGAGTAACCACCCTAGATGCATTGGACAATCTTCACGTATTGGGTCCTTACACACCATACTTTGGGTTTGAAGGCGTCCCCCCAGCCATGGCAATACCGGAGAGCTGCGCTGCCAAGATGCGAAATTCGGCCAAGGTTCAATACACAGGCTATGCACATGATTGTGAGGTGTTTACCATAGAAATGGCAAAGGCAGTGGGGACAGAAATGATAGGTTTTGTGGGTCCCTCGCCCCCGCTAAGTTACCAGTGTGACGCAGTTGAAGCTGCTTTTAGATTTGTAGAGGGTGGATTTCCGGTCTATTTGTCAAGCGGCGCAATTTTTGGAGGTACTGCACCGGTTACCCTAGCCGGAGGAACAATAAGTTCAAATGCTGAAATGATAGCTGGAGTGGTACTAATACAGCTGATAAAGCCGGGAGCCAGAGTACTTGTTAGCGACATGGCTTATCCTCAGGATATGCGAACCGGATCTCCCTCCTTTGGTGCTATCGGGATTTCCTTGCATGCGGTGATGTTTAATCAGTTGTGGCGAAGATATGGAATTCCAAGGAACAACGCTGGTGTTGGGCCAAGCAATTCAAAAAAGATAGATTTCCAGTGTGGCTACGAGAAAGGAATGGGAATCTTGATTAGTGCCTTGTCCGGAGCCAACGTTATATGCTCACATGGCGGTATATACGGTGAAATTACATATCATCCAGTACAATCTATATTGGATGACGACATAGCTGGAATGGTAGGCCGCTTCCTCGAAGGTGTCGAGGTAAGTGATACGACTTTGGCGATAGACTTGATAGAAGAGGTTGGGCCAATTCCGGGCCATTATTTAGACAAGAAACATACAAGAGAATGGTGGAAGAAAGAGCAATTCATACCAAAAGCAGCCGACAGATTAGCCTATCCTGAGTGGATGAAGACGGGTAAGAAGGGTGCTCTCGAGTATGCGCAAATGAGAATGGAAGACATATTGGCTACACACCAGCCGATGCCTTTGACTCCCAGTCAGGAAAAAGATATACAAAGGATACTCAAGAAGGCCAAGAACCACTATAGGGAAAAAGGCTTAATATAGAAGGGACTTATGCCCAACAGGCCAGCGCATTTGTCCGCCACCGGCCACTTATACCGCCAGCACCTGTCCAAGGCAATTGGATTTTGTTCCTTTCCATCAAGGCAATTAGGCCCTCTGCTTTTCCATAACAATAGCCTTACATGGACACACCCACACACACAATCCACAGCCATCACATTTGTCGAAATCAACGCTAGCTACGCCCTCCTGCAAGCTGATCGCTCCATAGAAGCAGCTTTCTTGGCAGTCCCCACAGCCGTCGCAAGACGCCTCCTCAACTGTAGCCTTCATAGGAGATCCCCACTCCAGCTTCCAGGGGGGAACAATCTCTTTCAGGATGGACCCTCTGAAATCATCAATTCTCGGGTATCCTTTGCGCCGCATGAATTCCTCTATTCCCATTGCTATTTCACCAAGAACTCTATAGCCCTTGGCATAAATAGCGGCGCACACCTGAACCGCGGTGCCACCTACCATTGTGGAATACCGAAGATTATCGTACGCTGACCACCGCCAGATAGTTGGCTAACCCGGGAGAACAAGAAAATGGGTACACCGACGCAATTCCGCTACCAGAAAGGCGAGTGGTACCTTAAGAAAGATTCTTAACACAGCCTGCCAATTCTTGAGGAGCTGCACAACTTATATCATGCTATCTAACATTATACCTGGACCAATTTTTGGGGGGCAGGTCAGAGGCAGATAGTCATCTCTGGAATAGATGCCGTCCCCTTGGGATGAACATGAGTTTTTGGGAACACTCAAGACCATCAGCTTGACAGCCAAGGTCATGGGAGTATGATTGCGAACAACAAGCATCATGTACACAGTTAGAGACGTTACTTTTCTCCTCTCGGTGACCTTGGATTGAAGATACACGGTGAGCACCGGAAAAACTAGGAAGTTGCTAGTTGAGCCTCCTTAGGACCTCCCAGCATTCTAGTCTTTTTGTCCTGCAAATCCCAGGTAGCTAGACTCAATGCTTGAACCACCCGTAAGAACCGTAACCCATCAAAGTAGACGATGATAAACAATTGAGAGCATAACAGCCTACATGGAGTTCCGTCACACTGGGAGGTGAGGTATGAAGTTGATTGTTACAGGATGTGAGTATGCTGGAAAGACCACCTTGATCAAGGAGATTCTGAAATGGTTCAAGAAGATGTATATTGCACCGACGGTGCATGAGCATTTCACTTTTCCATCTCGCCCTTCCATAACCCGACATGACATGTGGGATCCCGCAGACCAGGAGAAGATCTTGAGAATGACTCCCTCGGGTAGACAACGCATCAACTTCTGGGGGTACGTCGATCACATTTGTCAGGCGGGCTGGGGTGCACTATACGGAGACGTGATTTGGGAGGGCTACTACGTAGAAGATGCGGTGTATGGAAGAGCTTACTACGGATATGAGGAAATCGGGACCCCTGAACACGCGAATGAGTTCTCTGAGTTCACAAGAGACACAGCAGTGAGTCCGGGCATGAAGCATGTGCCACGTGTCCACAGCGCAGGAGGACCGCGTTGTCTTGAATCTATGATAATGTCCGTTGCCCCGGAAACAATTCTTCTTCTGATGGAGGCTTCCCCAAATATCATAGAGCAACGTATGAAGGAAACTCCACATGAACCCCAAAGGATCAAGAAGAGCGATATTTCCACCCTAGTAGAGGAGTTCAGGGAAGAAGTGAAGAACTCTCTTATTGCTCAGAAAATGATTCTGGATACCAGCAAGGTCACCGTAGAGGAAACATTCGAGCAGTTCAGGAGAGATGTTACTCAATATCTCACAGAAAAAGATATGCTCAGGATTGTCCTCCACGGGATTCGCACCGGAAAACCTCTCTGAACCTGAACTGGGAATTGTTACCTGCCAGTCTTAGAAGTGTCTAAGCGAATTTGGATGGAGTAGAGCAGATACCGCAGGGATTTTCTCGATTAATCTCCTTGTTTACGGGATGGTTGGCCCCTTTGCTGGAGCTCTCGTGGACAGATTCGGACCCAGAAAGGTTCTCTTGATGGGAGGAGCTCTTCTGTCATCCACGACGGCGCTGTGCAGCTCCTCAAGAATTGGCAGACTGTGTTAAGAATCTTTCTTCAGGAGGTGCACCATGTATTATCTTGGGATAGACCATCATAAGAGATACTCCCAGGTGGTGAGTGATGGATGAAAGGGGTGAAAAACCTGTTTGGGAAAGTTGGTAGAGGTCTCCTCGAGGGCCTAAACTTATCTGGAATTGATCAAAAGTTCTCAAGGGATCACCTTCAGATCCTGGACAGCCTTCGTGAGCATATTAGAAAAACTAAAAGCTCAGATTGAGAAAGAACTCAAAGGTAACACGCTCATTGACATCTTGCAGAGCCTTCCCGGATTTGGCAAAGTCCTGTCTCACCTTGCGAGCCTCAAGAAATTGACGACATCAACCGTTTCAGAACCCCGGCTAAATTTGCCTCGTACTCACATCTTTTCCCTCTACCTTTCTAGGTGGAGTGAAAGTGTACTTGAGAGAATCAAACACCGCAAAGGATCCAATGTTCCCATTGTGGCGCTAGCACGTAGGCTATCTGAAATTGACTACCGGTGCCTCAAGGAGAAAAGATACTATGAAGAGCGTCCTTGTCTACCCTACATAAGATAAGTACTTCTCTCACTTGCCCTCAATCCTCTTTGGCCTCGTAGGGGCTCTATGTTAGATTAGGGAAGTAGAGAGTTCGAATGACTATCCTGTGTCTGGTGTGGATACTTCTCCTTTGGGTTTCACTACTCTATCCATATTCAGACTGATGACGGGGTAGAGCTTGCTGTCTAGATCCATTTGTCATTAACAAAAAAAGTGTGCACAATCATCGTGACCAGGACCAGAAATTCACCACGCCACGTGCCCCACCGATTGCGGCAACACCACCTGCGGGGGCGAGTGGTAGTCTGGTTGTTTTTGCAGAGGGGAGAGTGCACGTTGTGAGCAAGGGTGTTGATCCCTTTCTCCCTTCTGCCGACGTTGAGTCCTTCCTGTTCTTGTGTTCGGTCTCGGTGCAAAGCATTGCGTTACTCATTCACTTTGAAAATCTGGCAAGGGCGTGTTAGTCTGCCTTTGATGATATCCAATTGATCTTTTTGGCCAGAGAATAACGGGAATAGATCAGAATAACCGCCACCACAACAGCCAACACAGGAATTACAAGAACACCCCGAGCAACACCCAGGCTTTGAGAAGTGGCACCAACCACCCATGGGAAAAACATGGAACCTGTGCTTGCACTGGCCGCCAGGGCACCTGTTATGAAGCCAATTTGCTTTGGAAACACATTTCCTCCGAGAGCAACTAACCCTGGAGAAACAAAGGAAAGTAGCAATCCTGAACAGACTATGGACGGTACGATCAAGACTGTTCTGGAAAATGAGAAACTGAGAAAAGTGAACAATGCTGCTCCACATACTCCTACGACCAAGGAGCGGGACAAATCAGCTTCATGCAAAAAGTGGCCATACAGCATCCTTCCACCCAGCATGCTCAGCCAAAAAATGGACACACTGTAGCTTGCCCCAACGGCAGAAACACCTTTTATCTCCACCAAAAAGAGTGGCATCCACGAATGGAAAGAACCTTGAACTCCCACAAGGGTAAACGCTGCGAGAACAATCACCCAGAAAAAGGACGAACTGACCGGCTTTTTCTCCTGGCAGACTTCATGCCGCATTTGTTTCTTGGAAAACATGGCGCCCCGGTATAATCTCTTTCTGTAGAAGAGGACAGGCAAAGGAAGGCTGATAAGTTCTAGGAGGAAATAAACCACATACCATTCGCCACCATAGGTAAGGACAATCCCCACCAATAGCGGACCGATAAAAGCTCCCAAACCGAAAAAGAAAAGCGAGATGTTCAAATATTTTACTCTACTTCTTCCGAACAATTCGGAAAATAGCGACATTACGCCAATCTGGACTACCCCTCGACTCACTCCCACAAAAAACAGCAAAGTTAGAACGATCTCTATACTATTATGCCAGAAACCGATGCCCAACAGACTTAACAAAAGGCATGAAGAGGAGAGGGTGAGCAGAAAGCGAGCTCTATGAATGCGCCAGGCAAACAAAGTTATGAAGCTTGCACTAAGCAGCCCCATCATGCTGAACACCATGGGAAATGCTGCCTGGCCGATTCTCAGGTCGAAAAAAGCGGTAATAGGAACCAAAATGGCACTTACAGATCCGGATATCATACCTCCGTTGAGCATTGCTAGACAGGAAATAGCTCTAAGTTCCGAATTAGCCGAACTCAAGTTTTGTCGCATCCTCAGAAAGAAGCACTCCTCAACACCCTTCTTAATCGTTACTTAAGATTATGTTGTGGTCCCCTATGGTGTGAGTCTGGTTGCTAGACTTGCGAGAATAGAAGACCATGGAACTTCATAGATTGGGCTGTAATCTTCAGACATTTGAGGGAGCTAAAGAGGATTACTGAGAGGATCGAAAAAACTTGGCCAGGCCAAAGGCTTCCCAAGCATCTCCGCCGGTGAATCTAAGCGTATGGAGATATTACTCCTCCGTTTGTTTTTCCGCATTCTCGCTTGGGAGGTTCTCCACTATCTTCTTAAGGTAGTCTAGATTCTTCTCCAATTTCTGGGAAACCGGAATGTCTGAGTGATCCTCATTGGATAAATATCCATCATATCCTCTTTGTCTAATGATGCTTATCACTTCCTCCCAGTCAACTATTCCTTCATCCAAAGGCACATACCCCCAATCCCATCGTTTTCGCTGCCCTTCTTTCTTCAAGAACCAGGCTGCGTTCTTACAGTGCACCAAGGCAAGGTAGTCTCCCAGAATGTCCAGCCCAAGCTTCCAATCTTCCCTACCTTCTGTTATCATGTTGGCTGCATCAAAAATCACTCCGACCCGCTTCGGATCAAATCTTTCCACCCAGCGATAGGCTGAGCTGACACTAGATATTATGGTTCCCCAATGTATCTCAAACAGAACTCTGATGTTGTATTTTTCAGCTAATTTAAGTGCTTTTTCCATCCCTCTCTGACCACGATTGTAGAGCTCCCAGTAACCTACCTTTGGGTCATAGTCTGGGGGCCAAAGTCTGACCTTTGAGCATCCAATTCCTTCAGCTGCCTCAAACACCTCTTCCATTTTTCGGGTATTCTCGACGAGAAGATAAGTCAGCAGATTCACAATCTCTAGATTGTGGGATTTGGTGATTCTGCCAACATCCTCAGCCTTCTTTGCCACCTCGTCCAGAGTGATGTGGCCTTCCTCATGAACTCTCCATTCCACCCCGTCGTAACCTAAATCTTGTAGTTTTTCCGCTACTTCCTCAGGAGAAAACTCCATCAGCATCTTTGAAAAAATACAGTATTTCACTTATCCGCCTCCTTCTTGATCCAAAATTGTCCTATTACTTCAGCTCGACCAAGTGATATTCTTTTGCTCAAATCCGGCTCTCGTCTATCACCTGGGCCACATCTGGGACTTCTTTCGGTGGCTAAGGTCCCCCATTTACATGATCAGGGTCAAGGAGTCCTTCGCAAGGATATGGGCGATCAGATGTGACCAGTCCGCAAAAGCAATTAGCAGTCACCTGGTCTTCCGTGAACGCTGCGAAGAAGAAGCTACTTATTCCCGGAGCACCCCTACCTCGAAAACTCTATGCTGCCCCTTGTTGACTGTGGCAAAACTACATAAGGCCGACGTATTCACTCTGTCGTACCGCCGAGTAGACCATATTGGCGAGCGTAATGAGATTGAAAACTGGCAAATTCACTGCATCTTGTACAGCTCTAGCATAAGGAGCCATATTTGCACATTCAAAAACTATAGCTCCCACATTGGAGTCCTTTGAGACTAATTCTTTGGCGGCAGTAACAAGGTCTTGCGTCGCTTTGTCGACATCCAGTTCCAGCTTGTTACCCATCAAGGTTTTGCAGAAATGTTTTCCATGTTCTGTTCCGACTATGACCTTTGGAACGGATTCTGCTCCAACTGCAGCAAAGTGTTTTTCCGTCAAGTTACGAGAATCAATAGTGATTATCCCTACTTTCTGATGACTTCCCAGCATCCTATACACCAAAGGTACCTGAACCAAACTGGACATGAAAACAGGTATTTTCACTGAATTGGATATCTCTTCTTGAAACAAAGCAAGAAAACCACAACTGGTCGTAATGGCTCTCACACCTTCCCTTTCCAGCTCTTGTGCCGCTTTGACAAACGGTTCAATCAGTGTTTCGTCAGGATCATATACTACCTTTGGTCCCTTAACTCCTTTTAGGACTCTGTATTTTACGGGGAAACTGAACGTCGTGGCGTTTCCCACATCACCCGGTATCTTGGGATGCTGAGCATCAAGCAAGATAACACCTAGTGCTTGTCCGTAGGAACTTGAATGACCTGCCACCTTTATGACTCTGCTCATTTCGTATACCTCCTGATGGAATCTAGTCGTGTTTCGCGAATATCTTTTGAGTCAGGCGGAATCAAGGCGCCTGTGCCCTTTCATATTTCGACCACGCCTGCTGAAAAACTCTTTTTTCATGTGCTAATACTAGCTCTGGGTCTTCGTGTTCCATAGGTTTTGTTTCTATACTTATAGAAGGCAGGGAGGTTGCTGTTTTCTTATCAAAATACCCCACCTTTGCCAGGTGGGTAATAAACATTGTGACATCTTCTAGATCATATTCTCCATGCTCTACGCAGAATCGCGGATGTCTATCCCCGTAGTACGGGTGATCCTTGGCTTTCGCACTGTAGATACAGTTAGCAAAATGAACATGGACCAGATAGTCTATAGCGATAGATACTGCTTCTTCAAAAGTCTCTCCTAGCAAGGGAAGATGGCTCGTGTCCAGAACCAATCCAAAGTCGCCATATTCTGAATTCACAGCTTTAGCTATTTCTATTGCATCTCTTGTAGGACCTATCAGTCTTTTTAGCTGCACTTCTCTGTCGAGCTGTTCCAGAGCCAGACCCAAAGTATAATTGGTTGCCTTTTGGGCCGCATATCTGCACAGAGTTTTCAAGGAATCGACAAGAGCGCATTTTGCTGTTTCACGTTCTCTTTGGTGGGGATCAAAACCACTGGGGATATAGAGAAGACGAGCCTTGTAGAAATATGCATCATCTATCAGCTCCTTAACCCTTCCCGTTGCCATTCTCCTCGCCTCCTCATCCGCCGCATTCAGATCTATATTTTCGTCGCAAGCTACCATGCCACCGTTGTAAATAACCTCCACACCCGAGGTTTCCAGCAAATCGCGTATTTCTCTACGGGTAGAATCATCGGCGCTCTCGTACCATGTTATCTCCATGGCTCCAAAGAAAACATCAGTGGCTAGCTTTGTTAACGTATTTATTAAGTGACCTTTGTCACCTCCTTTTCTCAGTTCTGGATAAATCATAGGATGTACTATGGCAAGATTGATCCACGAGCTCCACGAATCAGCCATTTTGCTTGCCTCCTGGATTGTGAAAATTCACCGTATTGCGTGTTCCCCTGTCTGTCATAAAACAGAGTAGGTGTCTTCTTGTCACACCAAAGTCTTCCAATCATATGAGTTATAAGGACGGCCCCAGATGTTCCCGCATAATGCCTTCACTGCGCTGTCAATTCCAGATGATGAAAGAACTTCCGCTATTACCGAACAGTGGCCCTTACTAGGATGCATTCCTTGGGGCGAGGGGATGTTGCTCTGCTCACAAGGATTGGTGCATTCCAGAAAAACAGGAGCCAGGTAACCCACCTCTGGATATCCTTTCAAATTCTTAGCTCGCCTTCCTCCAGTATGACCTCTCCATTTATTTCAAGGCAAATACGCGTGAACACAACATCAAGGTGAAGTTGACTCTCATTCTTCCCGCCGAGGTGAACATTCGCTCCAATTCCTAGATGGGCTCCCCCATAGAGTCTTTCATCCACCAGGAAATCGCCCGACAGTCTTCTTACCCCATGGTTTAGTCCTATTCCCCATTCTGCGATCACATTAGCATTATCCCCGCCCTCTTCGATAATCCCTTCAAGTTCCTCGGCTGCTTCTCCGCCTTCAATGCTGACAACTCTTCCTTCTTTGATCCGTAATGTCATTAGGTCCCTCGCGACCCCCAGTTGAGTTAGCTCGCCGGACTCGACGGGGCAATAGTATCCGCTTCCATCCACTACCACGACTCCCTCAGTTCTATCCTCAATGGGAGTGGTGGATATTGCACCTGGCAAACCATCCCATTCTCCCGGTTTTACAATTCCATCCATGCTCTGAACAAATCTGACTTCACCTTCTAACCTGAGATCTGTTCCCCTTTTCGTAGTCATACGGACTTCATATGGACTCTCTAGTCGCCCCACCACTTCCTTCATTTCGGATTGAAGTCTATCATAGTCTATGGGTATTATACTGATGAGGTCTTTCGGTGTTATTTGATCTAAAGCAAGTATACGAGTTTGAGCGTCTTGAGCCAATTCCGCCGCCTCAGAAGAGAAGAGGCCCCAATTCGTACTGGTACAGATGATCCCTACGTCTGCTTGCCTGAGCGCTGCAACAACACTTTTTGGGGGAGATTTCACATCAGAAGGAGCTAGAGTAACAACAATAAGGTTTATGCCCTCAGCCTGGCCAACGAGTACCAGAGATTCGATGACTTCCTTATCGTAACCAGGGTCAGTCATAACCATGACCTCTTCGCCACTTCTTGCACTGACACATTTCCTAAGAATTGTTCTTGCAACTTCTCCCAATTCAACATACTTCATTGCTTCTCCCCTGGTCTGATCTCAGAATCAACGGTGTCATCACGTTTCCCTCCTTCTAAGATTCTTCTCCATCCTTTCACCAAATCGCCGTCGGAGACTAAGCTTCGCGCGGCCGTATGGTACCACATCTTTGACTGTGGCAAAACTACATATGGCCGATGTATTCACTCTGTCGTATGGCCGAGTAGACCATATTCGAAAGAGTGATGATGTCAAAAACTGGCAAGTTCACTGCATCTTGTACTGCTTTGGCGTAGGGGGGCATATTTACACATTCAAGGACCACTGCTCCTACATCAGGGTCCTTTGAAACTAGTTTCTTGCTGGCAGCGACCAGGTCTTTGGTTGCCCTATCCACATCCAGGTCAGGTTCATTCGCCAGTAGCGTATTGCAGAAATAGTCCTCATTTTCTGTCCCCACTACTACTTTTGGAATTGATTCTGCTCCAACTGCGGTAAAATGTCTTTCGGTCAGGTGACGAGAATCAATAGTGATTATCCCTACTTTCTGATGGCTTCCCAGCATCCTATACACCAAAGGTACCTGAACCAAGCTGGACATGAAAACAGGTATTTTCACTGAATTGGCTACCTCATTTTGAAAGAGGGCAAGGAAACCGCAGCTGCTCGTAATGGCTTTTGCGCCCTCTCTTTCTAGCTCTTGTGCTGCATCAATGAAGGGCTTTAGTAATGTCGAGTCAAGCTTCCTGACTATGGTTGACCCTCCAATCCCTTTCAAGACTTTGTATTTCACAGGGAAATCAAACGTGGTTGCGTTTCCCACATCACCGGGGATCCTCGGACAAGTAAAACAAGAGGATATGATCCCCAGCGTGTGTCCGTACGTACTTGCATAACCTCCCCTTAGTATTCTACTCATATCATCGGCCTCCTATAGATCTCAGTCGTTTTTCTTAGGGAACCTCCCAATTTGAAGAAGTCAAAAAAACAAACATTAGTGGCCCATCCCCTTTTCATAATAGCCCCAGTCTAATTCCTTTTCCATTTCTTCTAGAACCACGTTCGCAGCTTCCACTCCCTTCTCCCACCTTATCTGACTGATCCCCGCTTCTTTTAGACAAAAACCTAGCGCAGTCACGAGTGCCAAGATGTTCCGAGGATAGTGCTGTCGATCATTGACCAGTGCTACGCGCATGCCTTTGGCAGAATAGAAATACCCATCTTTTCTGCTGTCACCAAAGCCAAAATGAGGACAGGTTATCCAGTAACGTCCTTGAAGGTTGTCAATGATGCTCTTCCAGTCTGTCCCCTCTGGATAGCCAATACCGACATCGCTTTGACCGCAGAATCGCCCAACTCCATCCCTAGTGATGTTTGGATCAGGGGCGTTGCATCCCGGGCAACCTTGACATTTTGGCCCAAGAATCATGAGAAAATCCTCAGGTTCCGTCATCTTTCGCAACCCCATTCTAACCGCCTTCGAGGCTAACTCGTATTTCTTGAGGTACTTTTCTTCGCCCATCTGGTTCATCAGATCCAATTTCGCCCGCATAGCCAGAAGAATCACGGTGGGAAAGCTCTCCAAGCAATGCCTGCCCTCATCCGCATTTTCCAGCCAGTTGTTCTTCCAGGTTTGTAGTGATGTGTACCACCCCCGGGGCAAGGTCTTCCGTTTCTCGAAGACCTCCATCGCCTTTTTGTTAATCGATATGAAGGCAAGTCCGGGAGGCCCGTTGAAACCCTTGTGAGAAACAAAGTAATCCACATCTACACCCCACTCATCAACCTCGAGCCTATTTCCTGGAAACGCGGTTGCGCTATCCACGACATACAGAGCATCCGGGGCAAGTCGGTGGACCACCTCGCCAATTTTCTTAATTGGATTTATTACTCCGCTTTCTGTCTCGAGGTGGATAACGTGAACCATTCTGATGTCCCTTTCCTCCTTCAGTTTGTCTTCAACTATTTGGGGATCGATGGGCTTATTGACCGGGAGTACAAGTGGCACAAGTTTAAAACCATACGTTTCCGCCATCACTTCCGGATACCTACCCCAATAGCCATTGTCGATCATTAGCAGCTTTTCGCCCGGTTCTAGGAAGCTGTTGAAAACCGCATCCATAGCTGCCCTGCCTGGCCCGTGAATAGGGAGCAGAGTCTCCTTTGTGTGCATGAATTCTTTGATCATCGCCACGGTATCATTGTAAAACCGCCAGAATGATGGTGTTCCCGTCCGTGAGTGCGGTCTCATCATATACCGAAGAGTCCATGGATTGAGATCAGAATTGCCTGTCACATAACTCAAACCATGATCAAGTCCCCTAATTTCATCCAGGTTTTTGTACTTTGACATAGCGTACCCTCCCCCTTGTTCTTTCACTCTTGATATGGTTCGTTCCTGCGTGGAAAACCCCGGAAAAAGAAAGCAAAGGCCCTACATTCTTCAATTCTAGTCTGAAGCGATCTTGCTTGCCGGTACCCCTTTTATCCCCCAGTTGACTTTGGGAATATCGTAGAGAATGACCGTAACGTGATCCAGAGAAACGTCAAGACTTCTGGCAACGGCATCGGAAACATCTCTAATGAGTTTCTCCTTCTTCTCCTCGCTCCTCCCTTCCCACATATCAATCTTCACCAAAGGCATGATCCACCTCCTTCTCAGAAATTGACACATTCTTTCTCTGACACTAACGTTGTTTCTTCTGGAAAACTTCCAAAACGGGGAGGGGATTAGTCCTCCAATCCCTCTTCGCCTGGAAGACGTTCTTTTGGCACAGGCTGAGGTTCTCTGCGGTTTTTTAGCCTCCCTTCAGCTTCATCTTCAACCCTCTCTTGCCGAGAATCTATCGCTGCCATTACCCACTTAGCGTCTATTTATATTAAATCAAGAAAATCCAAGACAACTCCAGGGATGAATTAGACAAGTTCAGCAGAGATTAGACCGTGCGAAACGCGAAAATTCAAACGCATTGTTGTCAAGTCTATGCCCAAGTATTAGTTCAGACAAAAATCTTCCCGAAGCTGGACCAAGCATGATACCTTTGGAATCGTGGCCAGTAGCGACAAAGAACCCTTTCAAATCCTCTACGCCACTCAATATAGGAAGTCCATCAGGTGTATAGGGCCTCAGGCCCACAAAAGTCCGCACACATTTCACATCCCTTAGGATCGGTATGAACCGAATTGCCCTCCGGGCGATCATTCTTATCACCTTGAAATTGGTTTGAACATCATATCCCAGAAATTCGTGGCTCAACCCAATTAAGCAATTTCCTTCCTCAGTCTGCGAAAAACAAAATCCGAAATCAGAACCTGTATCGCTGGTTTTTGCCGACTTACCGTTAGATTCCGGGATTGCCAAGCCACCGATTTCCCCTATGAATCTCTCTGTCACGGGAAAAGTAACCTCGGTTACAATAATGTGACCTCGGCTAGGCATCACTGGAATGCTGATACCTGCCATCCTACCTATATGCGAAGACCATGCTCCGGCGGCATTGACTACAACGTTTGTCTTTATCTCTCCCTCAGAAGTGACGACAGATACAACTTTATGGTTCACCACACGAACATCAGTAACCTCAGTGTAGTTAAATATTCTTACTCCTAACCTTTGGATCGCTATAGAATAGCCCACGTTGACCCTTATACAGTTCACTATTGCATCATCATTATTTAGGACAGCTCCAACTATCCCATCACAGCAAAGTACGTTTTCAAAATCCTTCAGTTGATGACCCCTCAATAGGGTGTTATTCAAGTTCTTCTCTTTTTGCTTCTCTGCTTTCTCTTGCATCTCTTTCCATTTGTCTTTCTTGGTAGCAAACATGAGACTGCCGGTCCTCCTGAAGTCAATCCTGTATCCTAGTTCTTCTTCGAGGTCCTCATAAATCCGCATACTATCGATGGCTAGATCCAGCTCAGGTCCTGGGGTTCTGGCCTGGAGAGACAAATTGCTCTGGGCAGCACCACTGCTCCCAGACGCCATAAATCGTTTCTCCACCAAACTTACTTGAACGCCTGACTTCGCCAAGTAATAAGCCACAGCACACCCAACAATTCCTCCGCCTATGACCACCACATCAGCTGACTTCATCCACCCGGTCTTCCTGTAATGCTTTCAGTTCTATTGGCCTTATGGGGGGGCGACGAGTAGCAGGAAAGAGCTCTCCGTGTCTTTTTCCTGTATCCTGGGCAAGGATTCTTCTGACCAATGGCTCGCATGTTCTTCCCTGGCAAAGGCCCATTCCCGCGCGCGTTATTAATCTCACATCTCGCATTGTTCGAGCACCCAATTTGATGGCACTCCCGATTTCTTCCTTGGTGATCTCTTCACAACGGCAAATAATCAGCTTTTCTCGGCTCATACCTAATTCTCCGGTTTGGCCCCCAAAAGTTTGCTTTCAAAGAGCCTTTACTGTCTCATGCTCTCTTGTTAGTCTTTGATATTTGGACCAGGCCTGTTCAAAAACTCTCTTCTCATGTGCTAGCACTAGGTCTGGTTCTTCGTGCTCCATAGGTTTCGTGTCTAGACTTACTAGAGGCAAGGATGTGGGAGTTTTCTTCTCAAAATATCCTGCCTTTGCCAGGTTGGTTATGAACATTGTGACATCTTCTATGCCATATTCTCCATTCTCTACACAAAACCGTGGATGTTTATCTCCATAATATGGGTGATCCTTGGCTTTTGCACTATAAATGCAGTTGGCGAAATGGACTTGCACCAGATAGTCAATAGCAACGGATATCGCTTCTTCAAAACCCTCTCTCAGCAACGAGAGGTGACTTGTGTCGATAAGTAATCCAAAGTTACCACACTCTGAACTTATGGCTTTGGCTATTTCAACAGCCTCTCTTGTAGAACCGACTAGCTTCCTCAGATCCACCTCTCTGTCACAGTTTTCCAATGCCAAACAGAGGGTGTAGTCCGTTGCCTTTTCGGCGGCGTAGTTACATAGAGTCTTCACTGAATCAATGAAAATGTCTTTTGCCCTCTTGCGTGCCCCTTGCCCAGGATCGGGACCACTCAAAATGTGCATAATACGGGCGTCATAGTAGTATGCATCATCTATCAGGCTCTCGACCCTTCTTATTGCGATCTTTCTCGTCTCGTCATCCTCTGCATTCAGGTTTATTCTTTCCTCTTCAACCGGGATACCACCATCGTAGGTGACCTCCACACCCGAGGTCTCAAGTAATTCACGTATTTGTCTACGAGTAGAATCATCGGCACTCTCATACCAGGTTATTTCTATTGCACCAAAAAAAATATCGCTCGCCAACGTCCTCATGGTACTTATCAGGCGATTCTTATCTCCACCTCTTCTAAATTCTGGATAGACCATAGGATGACCTATCCCCAAGCGGACATATGAACTCCACGATTCAGTCATTCTGCTCACCTTTTCGCTAGAATAATCCAGGACACTCTTTTGTCACCTTCTAGCTCTTTCACATTTTCATCTGTGCCAACCTAGCTTCTCCACGTCTCGAACACTACTTTTGATTGCATTATCTGGGTTTTCACGTTGACATATCTCCAGCATGGACATGCCCTCATATTCCAGTTCTTGCAGCTTCTCACCGACGGATTGAAAGTGGATGGTTCCCTTTCCTATTGGGGAGTGGGTCCATGTTTTCCCATCAGTATCAGACAAGTGGACAAGGCTCAGATACTTTGCGACTTTCTCGAGCCCAATCACTGGATCCTCGACCATACTTGAATTCGCTACATCAAAGACGATGCCTAGATAATCGCTCAGCCCCACTTCTCCCATCATCCGTGTAAGATGCCGAGCCTCGGTCAGACCACTCCAGCCATTTTCTAGACCAACTATAACCTTTTTCTTTGTGGCATGCTCGACCAGCTCAGCAATTCCCTTTTTTGCCAACTCCCAACTGCTCTCAAAAGAAGGAGGAAACAAGGGATGTCGTTTTCCGACACTAATAACAGCAATGGGTGCTCCAAGAATTGCCGCCAGATCAATCTGTTCCTTCATTTGACACACGGTCTCTTTTCTTATTCCCGGATTTGTACTTATCAGATTCAAGTCAAGAAAAGTTGCGTTGACAGAAATGGGCTGTAAATTGTAGCGGTCAAAAAGAGCCTGAATTTCTTCTTGGCGTCTCTTTTCCTTGTTAAACTTCCTTGGCCATATATGTGGAGGACATGATATTACCTCTATGTATCTAAATCCCATGTTCGCTATTCGAACTATAGTCTCATCCAAAGAAAAATCCCAGAGATACGCGTATGTTGTAGTCCCCAGTGCTAGTTTCACAGTAACCTCCTAATAAAACATTTGACTCTTTTCGACATCTCCTCCAGGCTGTGTATCATTCCCTACCCGCCCTTCCCTGCCCTCGAGCTGATGAGCAATAATTGTTAGTATAATTCATGAAAAGGACATTTTTTGGGTTAATTTTGAAAAGACAGTGAGCCTGAGCCTACGCGAGACTAGCTCTATTCCCTCGCAATAAACCTGACTTCCTGAGCATGTTCTCTTGGGACAACTATGTGGACTATCGGCGTACGATCGTAGCGAGAAGGATTCCTCACTCTTACGACAGTCGCTTGGCAAACACATCTCCCCGATCGGTCAAGTGCTCCTACCCTATCGCCTGGGGTTGGGAGAGGCATGAATTCATACGGAAATCCTATCAAGGCTTCCCTGGAGCTGAATGTCATATCTACTAGGAAGATACACAAACCAGGGCACGCCGGAATACAAAGCCCACAACCTGTGCATTTTTCCTCATCAAGTGCAGGCAAATTAGTTATAACCGTACCCACTTTGATGGCTCCCTCCGGACACGCTTTCTCGCAAGGGTTACAAGGAATATCCTGAACACACTCAATTACCGCTACAGCACCCTTCCTTAGCCTATCGCTGCTGACAAACCCCGGAGATTCCATAAGCTCCTTGAGAGAGGGATACCCCACAACGTCCATGGTAGCCTTGCCAGTACGGCGTCTTTCTCTTGGTGTTTTTGACTTTTTCCACTTTCCCGTAAGTCTCTTTTTTGCTTCCCTTCTTTCTTCCCCAAAAGAACCCGCCCGAAGAGCCTCCAGGCTCCTGGTGACAATCTGTTTTTGCTCAAGGGCGGCATCTTCACTCAAGTAACCTAGATCTCTAGCCACTGAAATGCCACCTAGTCGCCCCTCTTCCATCGCGGTGCTTGCTTCCTCGACGCCGGCCAAATCTCCAGCAACATAGACGCCTTCCAATGTTGATTCCATCCACTCATTGTGTGCGGGAACATATCCACCCAGCTCTGGTACGTAAGAAAACTTACAATTGGCCATCCAAGCTAGCTCGCCCAGAGACCTAAGGCCTGCAGCAACACAAATAGTATCTACCTTCAGTGTCTGTTCAGTGCCAGGAATGGCATTCCAACTTTGGTCCACCTTTACAATGGTAGCTGCTTCGACCTCCCTGTCTCCGTGAGCACATTTTATACTGGTCGAAGTCAAAATGGGAATACCCGCTCTTGCAATCTTCGAGGCGTGCACTCCGTAGCCTCCCACGCGGTCGGCAGCTTCGACCACAGCTAGAACCCTTACTCCTGCCTGAAGAAGCTGATAGGCAACAATCAATCCGACATTGCCAGACCCTACCATCAGCACAGTGCTACCGGGCAAGACTCGATATATGTTGACCATAGTCTGCGCAGCACCAGCTCCAACAACTCCGGGCAACGTCCAGTTTGGAAAGACCACTGGCAGCTCTGCAGCTCCCGTAGCTAGGACTATTTCCTTTGCTTTGACCGTCTGAGAAAAACCATTTCTTACCACCTCAAGTTCTCTATCACCGGACAACCCAACACACACCGAATCTAACCATAATTTCACTCCGTGTGTTCGCATCTCTTCGAGTAGTCCACGACCAATATCAATGCCACGAACCCCGGCAAGCTGAGCCTCTGAACCAAAGAATTTATGAATCTGCTTGAAGAGCTGACCCCCTGCTGTTAAGTTTTCGTCAATCACCAGTACTTCTGCACCCTCCTTGGCAGCTTCAATCGCTGCGGATAGACCCGCTGGTCCCGCACCTACAACTGCTAGTTCTACATTCACCGTTTCTCTCGTCTTCCCCTGCCACTTTGGGTTTTCACAGTCATACCTTCCTTCACAGGAGTGACGCAGGTACGCACATTAGGTATGCCATTCACGGTCATAACGCAGCTTGCACATTGACCTATTCCGCAAAAAAGCCCTCGAGGTTCTCCGTATCGAATACTCTTCCTGTACACTCTTATTCCGTTAGCCAATAGAGCAGCCGTTATGGTCTCACCCTCCAAAGCCTCAATCACTTTCCCATCGAAGGTTATCTTGAGTTTCCTTTTCTTGGGATCTTGTTTTCCTAGTACGGGATGGCAAAAAACACGGCGCTCCTTCACTTTTCCTATCATTGGAGGCTCTTTCGTTTCCCGATTCACAATAACCGAACTGTTCTATTCTGTGGTCCGCAACCGGACATTTCACCAAAGGGAAGCATGCGTGTTTTCTCTCACTCGCAGCACGGTAAGATTACTTCCCCACTCCTCTACCTCAAATGTACCATCTTGAGGAATATGTTCTGTCACTCCGCTCTTAGTTTTTTTTGCAGGGCCTCAAACTCCGGCAAACCAACGAGTTCATTGAATTCGCCGAAAGCTATCATGCTATCCATGGAATCTTCGGTAGTGCCTGTTTCTTTGAGTTCTCTTAGTAGCTTGGTGGTCGCATAAGCGTTGGCATATAGGGACGATACGCAATGAGATACGATTTTGAATCCCATGTCCTGCAGTTCCTTAGGGGCAAGGAAAGGAACTTTTCCCCGCTCGATGAGAGTGATGAGAAGTGGCTTGTCTATATTGTCGCAGACTTTCTTCATGGCATCCACGCTCGGCAGTGCTTCAATAAAAATCGCATCTGCACCAGCCTTGACGTAAGCTTTGGCACGTCTAATAGCTTCATCCAGATCATGGGTACTGATAGTGTCCGTTCGCCCAATGATTACTATGTCCTCGTCTTCCCGCCCTTTAACCACCGCCTCGATTCTCTTGAGCATTTCCTCCATGGAAACGACCCTCTTTCCCGCCATGTGACCACACCGTTTTTCCAGCACTTGATCTTCAAGCTGAATAGCTGCTATGCCGGTTCCTTCGTACACCCTCATTGCACGCCATATCTGAAGAGACGGACCATAGCCGGTATCCATGTCCGCAATTATGGGAATATCCACCGCATGAGCCATGCGTCTGAAATGATCTGCCATCTCCGTCATGGTGAGCAGTCCAATATCAGGCGTACCTAACAGACAGGCTATGGCACCATAACCTGAGCCGTATATTGCAGGGAATCCCATTTTTTCAACTATCTTGGCAGTAAGAACATCCTGAGCGCCCGGAGCAACAATGATCTCCTCACCTTCGAGCAGTTGTCTTAGTTTGGTACTGGCCTTCATTCAATCCTCCTTTATGTTGGTGGTATGCATTTTGTCACAAACTGAGTGGTCCGCTTGTCTCCTGCACTAACGTCACTAGTCCCGACTGGTAATCTATCACTCCAGTATATGGGTACCTCACAGCTCTCTTGCCAAGGAGAAAGACACCAGGGCAATCTGCACGGCTTTTTGAGAGAAATTACCAACCTTGAGCAACTCAACCCTTCTTGAAGGTGCTGCGTACATATGGGCCATGATCAGGCCGCAATAAGAAAGCTTGTCTCCTCCGGGCACATAAGTGAAATTGTCCACTAAGGCAGGATCCTATCTTAATTGGATAGTTTCTTTGACCTCGGAATTGACCAGGTTCTTGGGCCATCTTCCACCCAAGACCCGAGCTACTTCCTCGGCAGGTCTCTCGCTCAGTCTAATAAAACTTTCCTCACTGTACCAGGCAGTGTGGGGGGTAATAATCACGTTGTTGAGATTCAAAAGGGGGCTGTTTGCCGCCGGCGGCTCCTCTTCCAAGACATCCAATGCCGCTCCCTGGATTTTTCCGGTACTCAAAGCTTGATGAAGGGATTTTTCGTCCACAATTGGTCCTCTGCTCGTATTGACCAATAAAGCTGTTTTCTTCATCCTGGCAAATTGAGTTGCTCCCAGGAGGTGGAAAGTTTTCTTGGTGAGTGGTGAGTGGATCGAAACAACATCGGATTTCTCTATCAGCTCGTTGAAACTCACCGCCTCTACTCCACAGCGCTTCATAACCCCCTCTGGAGCATAAGGATCACACGAAAGGACTCTAAGACCCACACATTGAGCCTTTTGTGCCAAAGCTCTTCCGATTTTGCCGAATCCCAATATACCAAGGGTTTTTCCTTTCAGCAGGCTCTTTGGTTTTGCACCTGAATGACTCCAACTGCCGGCTCGTACACTCTGGTTTAATAGAATCACTTTGTGATTCAAAGTAAAGATGAGAGCCATCGTAAACTCAGCGACCTCTTCCACGCAATAGTCAGGAACATTTGCCACACAAATTCCCTTTTCCGTTGCGGCCTCAAGATCAACCGTATCTACCCCTATCCCGGTTCGCGCGATGACCTTGCAGTGATGCAGGGATTTGATTACTCTCCTGGTAAAAGGGGCATACTGAGTGATGATACCGTGTGCATCCTTGGCAACTTCTATCACTTCATCTTCTGTTTTTGCCTGACCGGCAACCAGCTGTGCATCCACCTTTTCTAGTATCTCGCGTTGAAGGGCGAGATCAGGAAAGTCTGGATGATCTGCAAAAACAACCCGGCATTTCTTTCTTCCCATATCTGTCTCCTTCCTTGACGATTGGCTATTGCTAGTTTCTGGTCCAAGTACTCAATGAGCTCCCATAGAGTCTGCTTTGCTTCCTAACCCATAAAGTGTGCGATCCACTATGTAAGTAATTTCATAATCTGTGGCCAACGCAGGCTCCCTGGTAGATCGCTTCCAGTGCGGTTCTTGGTTCCACGCAGTCTCCCACTGTATAGACTTCCT
>SDBS01001694.1_pt1 | contig 22363 bp, 26 predicted proteins | sample 2277091 | NCBI WGS metagenome assembly SDBS01 (sample SAMN10404972, study PRJNA504765) | marine sediment metagenome | isolation source: marine sediment core GS10_PC15, 163 cmbsf | place: Arctic Ocean: Southern Knipovich Ridge | collected 2010
ACTATGGAATTTCCATATGGTAAATATCCTGATACAAAAATAACTTATACAGGATCAGCAGATAGTCATAAAATGACTATGAAGTTCAAAAAAATAGAAGGATCCCAGGATCATTTAATTACTTATTTGAAATTTCTAGTTCATGAATTAGAAAATTTCAATCCTAATAAAAAACCATCCAGGGGGAATCCTGAATTTTAAATTTTGAATTATGAAAATCAAAATCAAAAACAAAGAGGACCGGGCAGAATTTCTTGATGGAGTATTTGACTCCATCATGGCCCTAAATCCTACACATAAAAACTATGTAAAGTCCAAGGATTTTTTGATATCTCTACATAATCAACAAGCTTTTAAAAATCGTCCTGAAAGTCTTCCAATGAAACAAATGGCCGGACAAAGATGATAATATTAGAGATCCTTTGCATATTTCTTCTAATAACAATGGCAGTTCAAATGTATAGATATTTTAAATTATGAATTTTAAATTTTGAATGATTAAATGCAAGCGAAAAGGTTTACGGGCAAATTTGATCATGAAGGTGATAATGTTTTCGTTGGAGATATTCTTGTATTGGAGTCTGCGCCAGGAATAACTCAGTTAATCAATGGAATACCTATGCCTTTTTTGGTTGATTACGATTTGGTATCAAAAGACTTTATTTTGCAAGACATATACGGACAAAGACAACCTTTCTCCTCCTTTGAATGGAGTAGTGTAAAAAAAATAGGTGATATTTATAAAAATCGGGAATTATTCATCAATGACGATCTCTAATTAATTGCAATCATTTCCCATTCCTGCAGGAAGAGCTCAAGCCCGGCCAACCAAAATTATGCAATCATATTCCCGAGATCTCACCAGGTACATTAATATAAAATGCAATCAATAAAGAAGCTACAAGCTTCAAGTTATTAGCTCTGAGCTTGCAGCTAACAGCTCGCAGCTCGCAGCTTCTTAATCTGTCCTTTCCCACCCCCCGTCACACCCCTAATTTTGGGCTATACTTAACTAAAACGTATGGCCCTTACTTTAAACAACATAATCCCGGCAGTCGGATTAGTCAAAAATCCTATTGTTGCCGAACTCGAAACCGATAATTATGAAATTTCAGCAGGATCAAAAGCCACAGGAGAATTAGACTTTAGTGGTGGAGGAGCAGCTGCAAATGATAGTTTTATCCTCAGTTGGCCAAAAGAGGGCATAAGTATAACTTTTCTATTCGTTGCCGGAGCTCCTGATGATACCGGGACCCAAATACCTGCCTATCCGGGAGGAGTAATATCTGACTGGATTGATAATGATGTAATTCCCAACATGGAGCTAAATTATCTTCTTGTCAGGGATTTTGTATTTAGCCGATCAGGAGATAAGGTTGTATTCAGCTCAATTGAAACAGGAGCTGAGTTCTCATTGTCAATTACAGATTCTGTTCCTAATATGTCTACTTCAACCACTGCCGGAACCGACAGATCTGTTAGGGATAATTTTAAAGTAAAGCTTGATATTTATGTTGAGCTCAATTATAATGATGGAGCTTTTACATTAGCAGCTGAGTTGGATCTTGTCCCGGATGATGACAATCTTACATTTTTTCACTTTCAGAATGTATTATGGTCAGTTTTGAATAAAGTTGCAATTTCAAACAACAGGAACTTACCAAGCCACAATCAAAGCACTGTTACAATAGCTGAAGGATCATTTATAAGATATTTCCTTCGCTATTCAGAGTTTTTCGGTGATCCTCCCGAATATCAAAAACTAAACCAGGAGGATCCTGATTGGGCTTACCTGGGTGGCCTCGATTTTATGGATTTCCCCGGGACGGATTATTTTGCAACCTGGTTGCCCGCAAATAAAAGATTCCTTTCATGGAGGGATACGACTCGTATTGTGACCCTGGTTCAACAGGAATTCCTCAATTATCTTATTTACAAATCAGGAACTACAACACTCAAGCTGAAGGTCAAAATGTTTTACAGCGATGATACTGATTCAACCGAAACAGCTAAAACAAAAACGCCGGTAATCTGGAAAGAAGCTTATTTATTTCCTGCCGGTTATGCTCAGCTGGATCTTGATAGTCTTAAAACTGCCGGTAAAACTATTCTCAAATATCAATTATGGTTATTAGATCAGGCAGATGCGATTATCTCTGAAGTGATCACCTATAAAATTGACAGAGAAAACCGGGAAAATGAGCGATTCTTTATTTATCAAAATTCATTATCCGGAAATGATACTCTCAGATGCACGGGAATTCTCGAACAAAGTATTAATGTCAAAAGACAAATATCAGAGAGAATTCAGGATACATATTGGACCGATAACCCGGTTAATGATGGCCAGTTTATAAATGAGTTGAATAAATACCAGGACAATTACACTATTTCCACCGGTTATAAGGACAATGTCCAGGCAATTATCCGGATGAAAGAATTATTGATTTCACCTGCGATCAGGGAGATCAGGGATGGTAAGCTGGTTCCTGTGATGATTATCAAAAATTCATTTGTCCTGGCTGAAGATGACAACCATGAATTTGCCCTGGCTTTTGAATATGTAGATGCTTTTGATAATCTTGCTTACAGCGAAATATAAATGATTACTGATGTTTGGGATAAAAGTAAACGGAGAATTTTTGTCATTACCTGGAAGCTACAGCATCAGCTATAATATTAAAAATCCAATTTTCGAAACCGAATTTATAGAAGGAGATTTTTCCTTTAATTTCAGGATCCCGACAAAATTTAATAACAGGATACTTGGTTATCCCGAGATAATTAATAACTCAGGCCTCAGAGGTGTAACATTCGATTGTGAATTATTCCTGGGAAATACATTTTGGCAAAGGGGAATATTGATCATCAAGAATGGCAACAAAAAATCAATAAGTGTAAGTATAAACAGTGCCGCCGGTGAATTCAATGTAAAAACAGCCGCTAAGGGAATGAATGAAATAGATTACGAAGTAAGCGGCCAGATCCCTGAGTCATTCCGTTATTTGCTTGCAATGCCTTATTCTGTTCCCGGGAATTCAACTGCCGATTTTATAAATGTCGATATCGATTCCGGATCATTCCCTTACACTCAATTTTTTGTCATAAGTCTTGAAAATACGTTATCATTACTGGCCGGTCAAATAAACGCTGACACAGGAGCTCATGAATTTGTCGCTGAATCAAAAGCTGCCGGCTACGATCCTGTAACCGGGAATCAACTAGGATTTATTTATATTCATAATGAAACATTCGGAGATAAGCAGGGAGTTACGCTCACTTTGACCTATTCAGGCCTTGGCGGTGGAATTTATATGGATGACTGGATGACACAAATCGATAATGATTCGCTCCCGGTCGGCTTAGAAGAAGCTATCCAACAACACATGACTTATCATCTCGATTGGGAGCGAAATGGTATAAACAATTATAGATTATTTTTCGATAAAAGACAATACGTTTTCCCTGAATTCCTGAATGACAATGCATTTAATGGTCAAGCTGAATTCTCAGGAGCTGTGGAAGATGTTCAAAGAGGAAATTTATACAATAGTGGGACTCAAAAATATATTTACGTACACAGCATAAGCCTCGCTACTCCATTTCCTTTTGTTGAATATGTGTTAACGAGGATCCTGAAGGATAGCGATTATGAATTATCCGGGACAGCTTTTAATGATGAAGAAATCAAAAACCTTGTCATTTATAATAATTATACGCTGGATAATGTGTCTGATGTTTTACCCGATACTCTCATAGGAGACATTATTGATTTTGAAAATCATGTTTCAACATTCCAGTGCGGCGATTTCTTTAAAGGACTCAAAAATATGTTTGCCTGGGCTGTGTTCTTTGATTCTGGTGCAGGTAAATGCAGAATATTTCTCATAAAAGATATTCTAAATGACCCGGACTATGAAGATTGGACAGATAAAGCTGAGCCTTATAACGATTCTGATGTTAATGATGAAACCGAAACAAATGGTTTCCTGTTTGCTTTTACCTTCGATAGCAGTGATGAGTACACTTCAACGAGGATAAAGGCTATAGATTCTTTCACTCAAAAACCGGCCGTAATTCGTGATTCTAATCTCCCGACATCAGGAAATGAACCGGGTGATATCAGGTTAATTCTCCTGGATAATGATTGGGTTATTGTAAATACCCAGGTTGGTCCCCAAACATGGAGATTTTTATCTGAATTTTTACTTGATCACAAGATAGCTAATGGGCTGAATACAATTACCTCACAAATTTCACCTGTTTTTCTGAAGCTTCATCCGTTTTACGAACCCGGAACAATAGATCTGGATACATTGATTCCAATAGTCAAACAACCTGTAACAACTGTAATGGGAGGGCTTGATAATCCCGGATTTATGCCGCGAATTACTTTCTGGCGTGGAAAATTCCAGGATTTATCAGCGAAAGATTATCCACTTGCCTCGTATGATGTCTATGATGAAGATTTTAATAAAATTGCCGACTACGCGATTAAATGGGATGGTGAGTTTGGATTGATAAATACCTGGTGGAAGGAATATATTCAATGGAAGATCAATACCGGGCTGATTACTCATATGATAAGGCTCTCAAAAACCGATTTACTAAACCTCAAGCTCTGGAAGAAAATAAGGATTGATGGAATTGATTATTTAATAAAGTCTCTAAAGATCACCTTCACTGAAACTGAAACAGACTTCGTAATAGCTGAAGCGGATCTCTCGACTGTCGGTATAGGAACCCGGTTCCTGGATGACATAGTAACCATTTATGAAGATCAGCCGGAATCTTCCCCACCGGAATAACTATAACTTGGATAATGCCAGATACTACAGCAGAAATATTGAACCGTGAAGTAAAAGGATGGGCCTCTGATACCAGGGGAGAATTAAAAAGCGCCCAGTCAAAAGCCGGTATCCAACAATTCACCGGTGAATTATTCAGTAAAGTCCGCTTCCGGATCCGGAAGCTCTTCGGTGAAGTATCCGGGATTACTTTCATATTTCCATTACACGGCAGCTTTGTAGAATGGGGTGGAGGAAGAGGCGATCGGGAACCAAAACCATGGGTAAATCCGACACTTGACAAAAAAGCTGATTCCCTGGCCAATATAGTTGTAAATGTCAAAGGAAAAGAAATCGATGAAATAGTAGATAAGGAATTACCTGATAAAATAGTATTAAACGTTTAGAGATATGCCAGATAAAATAATAAACGTTTGGATAAACGATAAAACCGCCGGTAAGACATTAAAATCCATTACTGTTGAGGCCAAAAAACTCCGGACAGAGATTGCAACCAAATTAGTCCGTGGAACCAAAGATTATGAAGTCGCTGTAAAGAAGCTGAGTGGATTAAATAATGTCATTAAAAAGCATACAGCTGACATCAGGGGTGTTGGAACAGCGTGGAAAAGAATTAAAACTAATGTCGGAGGATTCTTTAAAAGCCAGATAGGAGCTATTGCAGGCGTTACCGGTGCAATTTTATTGTTAAAACGAGGTATTCAAGGACTGTTTGATGTGACAGCCAAATTTGAGAAAACCCTAACCAATGTATTTACACTGTTATCGGAACAGGAACTCAAGGAATTTGGTGAAGATCTCGAAAAGGGAGCAATTCAAGTTATAAAAGACTATGGTCTTGCTATAGATGATGTGAACAAAGCATTATTTAATTTAGTCAGTGCAGGAATTCCGGCTGGACAGGCTATTGATGTTTTGAATGAATCAGCAAAACTTGCTGTTGGTGGTGCCTCAGATCTTACATCTGCTGTGACAGGAACCACAAAAATAATGAATGCTTACAACCTGGAAGCCGGTGAAGCTGCAAAGGTCACATCTGCATTATTTATTGCACAAAAAAGAGGTGTTGTAACAGTTCAGGAATTATCAGAAAATATTGGAACATCCACCGGATTTGCCAAGCTTGCAGATATTGGATATCAGAAATTATTGGCAACCTTTTCAACGTTATCAAAAGTTACAAAAAACACTGAAGAAACTTTCACAATCATAAATGCAGTCATTCAATCATTAACTAAAGTATCACCAAATCTTGAAAAGAAATTTTTAGATTTAGGAATTGAAACAGGGATTACAGCAATAAAAACTAACGGCTTTATGGGCACTTTAAAGCAACTAAATAAAGCATTGAAAGATGATGAAGATGCAGTGACAGAATTGATTCCTAGTATAAGAGGATTGAAAGGTGTGGCTGCATTAGGAACAAAAGAATTTGAACATTATGATGAAACGTTAAGGTTGATGAATGAAAATCTAGGAGCAAATTCTCTCTTGATACAGGCTGTGGCACTACAACAGGAAACATTATCGTTTAAAACTGATAAGGCAAAACAATCATGGAAAGCACTTTTTTTGGAATTTGGTGTTGGTGAATCTGTTTTCTCAAGTCTAATAGATATTTTACTTAAAGGTATTCAACTTCTTTCTGTGTTTTTTTCTTTTATAAAAGACAACATATCTACAATTAAGGTTTTTGCGAGAGTTTTATTAACCTTAGTTTCAGGAATTACATCATATAAAATTGCAATTGCAGCCTCAAATATTGTAACAAAAGTTGCATTAAGATTGACCGCGGTATATCAGTTAGCTATGGCAAGGTTAGCCTTGGCTACCGGTAGGGCAACATTTGCACAAAAGAGGATGATAGTGACTCAGAGAGGTTTAAATCTCGCTATGAAAGCCAACCCTATAGGCTTAATTGTAGGCTTACTTGCAACTGTAGCAACCGCGTTTCTTCTATTTAGAGATAGAGTGAAGGACGCAACTGATGAACAAAATGAATTTAATAAAGCAGTTCAGGAAGGCATTGATGTGATGAAAGCGGTTGAAACTTTGGAAGATAGGTTTAGAATATTGACAACATTAAACAGAAGGCAAACTGAAGAATTTTTGACAAATACAAATTCACAAATTGATAAATTAGAAGATCAAAGATCAAAATATGATGAATTAATTAAAAGTTCTGCAGAATTTAAAGAGGTTGAAAGGTTAAGAGCAAATGAAGCAACATCAATAAATGAATTTTTACTTATAGAAGCTGAAAAAGAATTGGCAGTTGTTGAAAAACAGATATTAGGAAATAAAAAATTATCAACTTCAGAGATTGAAAACAGTCGACAAAGATTAATCCAGTTTAAAAAGGAAGCCGAAGAAAGATTAAAAATATTGCCACGTGACATAGATCCTGAGGAGGCAGAAAAAACAAAAAAGCAACTTGAAAAAGAAATTAAGGAACGTGAAAAAGCCCGCAAAGCTGAGGAGGCTAAAGTAGCGGCCGATTTTAAACGTCAAACAGACGATGTAAATAAACAAGCCCAACAACAAAGGATCCAGCTCAAACAATCCCTTGAAGTCGGTGCAAGCACCCAGAAAGTATTTGCAGAGCAAAGTATTACTATTGAGAAGCAAAGACTCGAAGATCTGCTAAAGCTCTTTGAAGAATTCCAGAAAAACACCGGTGATATAGAGGAGGGAATTGCTGATAATGCAATCGCTGAAAAGAAAAGAATTACTGAAGCTGAAAGGGAACGTCTTCAGAAGGAACAAGATCTTAAGATAGCGCAGCTCCAACTTGATTTAACCACTCTTGAGGAAGGATCTAAACAAAAACTGGAAAAACAAAAAGAACTTGCCATTATAGAATTAGAGTTCCAGTTAGCAAAAACAGAAGCTTCTGAAGAATTGAAACAACTTATCAGGGATAGATTCATTGAAGAATTTAAAAACAAACAAAGTGAAGCTGATGAGGAAGGCCTTGAAGGTTTAAAAGAAGATATAGTAACCGCTTTCCGTGTGCTTGGAGATGTTGTTTCAGGTTTTGCAGACATCAGATCAGCTGAATCACGGCAAAGGATCCAGGATATACAATCTCAAAGTGATAAAAGCCTTTCAGCTCTTGAAAAACAACTGGAACAGGGTAAAATAACAGTTGAGGAATTCGATCAATTTAAAGAAGATCTTGACAACGAAACGGCTGATCGGGTTGCAAAAGAACAGCAGAAACAGGCTGAAAAAGAGAAAAAACTTGCAATATTCAAAGCCCTGGTAAATACTGCTATTGCAGTAACCAAAGAAATTCCTAATATTCCTCTTATGATCCTGGCTGGACTATTAGGAGGATTACAAGTTGCAAAAATCAAAGCTACTCCAATCCCTCAAGCCGCAAAAGGTGGTTATACTAAGGTGATAGGAGCTGATGATATGAAACAATACCGGGCCAAAATATCACAAGGCTTCAAGGGTGGACATATCAAAGAGCCGACACTCCTGACAGGTGAACGCGGAGATGAATTTGTAATTAACAATAAATCTCTCCAGAATCCCGTAATTGCCAGGACAGCTGAAGCAATCGACCATATTCAACATACGAGGCAAATGCAAACCGGAGGTTTCACCGGGGAAATTCCTGAAGTAGATCCATCACAACAATCAGATGGAACAAACCAGGTTGCAAATATTGAAGTAATTGAGCAGAATAACAGGATTATGGAAAGGCTTATTGCAAAACTGGATGAACCTCTTAAAATCATATGGACAAACGATGACACTGAAAATATAAGGGAAGAGATCTCTGATCAGGAAACTGTTGAAGATAATAGTCGTGTTTAGAAATTATTTATTAGATTTGAGAGATGTCTGAGTACAAATCACAAGAACCAAAAGCTAAGAAACAATCGATTTTATTCCTCGACACTTGGAAATCAGGAGACTTCAGGGAATTATACAAACTGGCACAAAAATCCTGGCGATCCAAACATAAAAGATCATTTCTTCAATGGATAAAGTATTTTATTTTCCTGAGCGGTTCTCCTAAATGGATGAAATTAACTCTATTTCAAATTGAATCCTACAGAATTGACAAGATCAAATTCATTTCCCATGTAATTTTCGATCTCATTGTCACCCTAAAAATCAAAGATCAATACAAAGCTAAAAAATACCGAATCAGGTTTGTGGCAGAAAGTAAACCTTATATAGTAGACCCATTAGCTGAATTTGGCTTCAATCCAATTTCAATAAGAGAAAAATAGAATTATGAAAAAAGCGTTTTTGTTACTATTTGTAAGCCTTATTATAAATATTTATGGATATGGCCAGGATACTATTTTTATGAAAGCCGGATGGTGGATTCCGTGTAAAATTGTAGAGGTTCAGGATGAAATCATATATTTCAAAAAATCAAAAGATGGAAGAGTTAAAGATGTCTCCAGATGGAAAGTAGATACTTTTAAATTCCATGTTTCAATTGAAATCAAAGAAAATAACGTTATTCCAGCCAAGATTGAACTAACTGCAGGCGATGATCTGGTTTCAGCAGGCTTAAGTTTGTCGTCCGCTCAAACCCTAACTCTTTTAAGTACGCCGGTTGTTGTTGCATCAAGCTTAATGGCTGTGAGCCTGAGCCTGCCTTGGGTTTTTTGGTTAGGAACCGGTGTTGCAATTACTATGAATATAGTTGCTTTATTCCGCCGTTACGAAGGATTTAATTATCTAAAATTGGCCGGTAATAAAATTAAAGATCAACAACTTAAAGATTAATCGATTACGCAACTCAAAACTAATAGCCTCATCAATCTCATCGGCATCTTTCTTCCCATATACCTCAATAGTATGCTTTATCCTGACTAATTGCTGCCTTATCACTTCGATTCGCTGTATTTCAACCCATAATCTCCGCTTATTCAATAAAGATTTCAGTAGAGCTAATATTTCGTTCATGCTTGAGATTATGTTATAAAAGAAAGTGAATGCAAACCAATTACCATTTGGTCCGGAAGTATTGTGTAATAATTTGTCAAATTGTTTGTCAATATCCGATAAGGAATCCCTGCATTTTAGTTCAAGCCTTTTAAGATCAGTATTGCTTTTTCCACGCTTATCAAAGAAATTGAACCAATTTTTATAATATTCACCACTAACCTGGATCCTTTGATAATTTAATTCATGCAATTTATAATTCAAAAACCGGTTAGTTTCAGCCAGGAAGGCCAAAGCAACCCTTTCATTTGAATAATAGTTCTTTACTCCATTTCCAAGCCAAACACAATACATACTTTCCTTCACCGTAGCAATACGATCCACAAGGCTTTGCGTAGGCCGGCTGTAATTAACTAACTTTATTTTCTTCATTTATTCCAATTAAAAACTTTATTTGATTTCATAATACATTGACACTCAGTATTGATTATTTACTATTTGTTATATAATTTATACTCTATTAACCAACCAATCGCATGCAATCAGCACATAAGCCAATTTATCTGTAATTCACACACTTCATTGAATCGAAAATTTAGATTAGGGTTTCTTTTGCTCCAGGAGCTTTATTATCTTATCATTCAGGGTTGAATTTTTCTCCAGGAGGAGTTTGTTTTCTTGTTGGAGTTTTGATATTATTCCTAAAAACTTGCCTGTTTGTTTAGAATTATATTCCGGATTAGCTTCATTCAATACGGATGTCCCGTCATCAAACCAATAATCATAATCAACTTCGAAGAAATCTGAGATTTGTTTTAAAGCATTACCTGTCCAATTATCTCTTTTCCTTCTCGCATGGTAGCCGCCTTTTGTTATGCCTAGGTATTCATATAATTCCTTATGCCGCCTTCTTTGTTCCTGAAGTAAATCCTCTATCTTCTTGGTTATAGTCATATTAACAATTGTTGTGGATAAATAATCGCTTTATTTTATACCTTTAGTATTTTATTATTATACATTTGTTATCCAAATATAAACACAAAAATGTATAAAATGGACAGCTTAAAACAAAAATTAAATCAAGAAACACTTCAACTTCTCCGGGGATCCTTGCGCTGTCGCAATAAATTGGCAGTAGAACTCGACTGTTCCGGAGCCTCAATAGGAAGATATATTAGGAATAATGACATCCTTTTAACCACAGCTACGGCATTGAATACAATGTCCGAATTTTTCAAAATTCCTAAAGAAGATTTCCTGGAACCCATTCATGAGACAGAAAATGTCTAGCATGACAGATCACCAATTATCCAGGCTCGATAAGCTTGAAAAATATCTAAAGCGATTATTAAAGAAGCCCTTGAGTCCAGGGATAGAAAGATCGCATCGAAATATACTTTCACAAATCCATGAAATTAAACTCAGGAACTGTCCTGAAATAAACAAATTAACATGACTTGTACTTGTGAAAATAAATTCATTCAGCTCTATGCTTTGGCATCTGAATTAAGGATCCTACAGAAAAGATCACAGTCTAACTCTTCATTTGTCATAGAAGCTCAAAAGAAAGAAAAGGAACTTGATAAAATTCTTGTTGATTTAAAACCTGTAATTGATAAACATGCAACTAGCTGCACCAATTAACGGAGCTCAAATAATATTGATAAGTATTTGTCTGGTTTGGCTTTTAATATTTGCCTGTTACGGATTTCTCAAATTATTGATTCATCTTTTAAAGAAATATAAATCATGAAATATTCATCGGGAGACAGGGTAACAATTCTTGAGTACAAATGTGGAAAGGAAGGAGGTATGCCCGGAACAGTGAAACAAAGAAAACCGGTTAATTTAAGGTATTCCAGGGAGCTACATAAATTCATAAATATTTTAACCTACGAAGTATTGGGATCTGACGGTAAAAAATATAACATAAAAGCTGATGATTTAAAATTACTCGGTTCCAAAATCAAAACTCTAACCAACAAAAATTTATTCAATCCCGAACTATATTTCATCGACGCCGGAAAGGACGTTCATCGAGATAAAATTGTAAAATTCACAAATCCTATATCTATAAATCCTTAATCTCAAAAAATATAAACATAAAAATCATGGAATTATTAAAACAATTATGCGATCCCGGGTTAGCAAAACAACTCTGGAAAAAAGGTGTCAGACTCGATACCTTTTTCTTTTACTTCATCCATCAGGATGGACAAAAAAAAGGCGAAATCAATTACGATATTAACATCGACCTTTTATTTAATGAAAAGAAAGATTGGTTCGCTCCTACAGCTGTGGAACTGGGAGAAATAATTCCCTGGGAAATTTCTTGGGATGATGGTATTTTGCATTATTTGAATATTAGTCGAAATAATGAGAATAATTTTAGTGCCAATTATATGTCTTATAGATCTGTATCTACATTTCTTACAGAAGGAATCGTTGCAAAAAAAGAATCAGATCTCCGAGCCAAATTAATCCTCGAACTAATCAAACAAAAATACATCAAAGTAACTCCCACGGGAGATCTTGAACCCATTGAAAAAGTAGAAGCCTGATAATTAAACCTTAAACACAAAACCAAGTGATCCCCGAACAAACCAAAAACCAAATCCTCGCAGCCTCAAAAATAGAGGACACGATCCGCGATTTCCATGATCTCAAAAAGACCGGGTCCAGCTTCTATACGAAATGCCCTAAGTGCGACCAGGAAGGTAAGGGAAAGGGACTCATCGTTACACCGGCAAAGAAAATATACAAATGCTTCAACTGTGAATTCTCCGGAAAAACCTCTGTAAGTTTCCTAATGGAGACTCAAAATATGAATTATCCTGAAGCTCTCAAGTACCTGGCTGATAGATATAACATTGCAATTGTCGATGAGAAAACACCTCGTGGACCCCAAAAAAAATCCGGTAAAAAAATAAAATCATTCCGGGATAAGCAACTTGAAGAGTCAGGCCTCACGGTTAAAGATCAAAAAGCAACCGTATATATCGATGAGAATACAACGGAGATCAGGGATGTATTTCTTCCGGGTACAAGGGATCAATATGGCAAGATCGTTTCCGGAGATGATATGATCATTTGGTTCTACGATCTGGATGGGAAAGAGGTAATGTACCAAAAGCCCAAAAAGGACAAGCTGGAGCGTTTATATAGGATCCGCTGGCAGAATCCATCTATTCACCTGGATAAGCATGGCCGGCCGATGAAATATAGTTCACCTTATGGATCCGGAACTCATTTGTACATTCCGGAGCTTATCAGGGAAAAATACCAATCAGGTAGAATAATAAAAAGGCTTTTCCTCCAGGAAGGAGAAAAGAAAGCGGAGAAAGCCTGCAAGCATGGAATCCCATCAGTCGGAATAATGGGAATTCACAACATAGCTTATTCCGGAAAGCTTCCATATGAATTTCAATTAATTGTTAATAAGTGTAAGGTTGAAGAGATCATCCTCGTATTGGATAATGACTGGGATCATCTGAGTGAAAATATAAAACCCGGCGACAAAGTTGATCAGCGTCCATGGAGCTTCTTTCATGCTGTCAAAAATTTCAGGGATTATTTCAAAACATTCATTAACCAGGGAGTTTATCTTGAGCTCTATTTCATATATATCAAGGATAATAAAAATAATGACAAAGGCATCGATGATCTTCTTACGAATACGCTCAAGCATAAAAAGGATCTTTTGGGAGATACCGAACTCCTGGATGATATCAAAAAAGCCATAAATGAAAAAGATGGTAATGTCCAATACGTTCAATTACATAAAATATCGACATTATCTGACCTCAAATTGATGGAACTTTGGTCGTTGCAATCCGCTGAAATATTTGCTGAAAAGCATATTGACACTTTAAGAAACATTCCTGAATTCAAAATAGGTAAGCTTAAATGGAGAATCGATAATGATGATAAATTGGTACTGGCACAGCCTCTGCAAAATGATGAAATATACTGGCATGAAATAGTAAGCCAGGATTCAGCTGGAAACGAAACAGTCAAATATCATTTCGATTATGAAAATTCATATAATTTCCTGAGAAATCGCGGCTTCGGAAGAATAATGATGGAAGATGGCAAATATAATTTTTGCAGGATTGAAGATCGCGTAGTCACTATCAAGGAGCAATATGAAATCAAGGATTTTGTCATGCAATTCACAAAAGAGGTTGCTCCCAAAGATGTAAGAAATATGCTTTATCGCGGAGGTCATTATTTCTTCGGGCCTCATTCAATAGGTAATATAGATTTTGTAGAGCCTCGTTTTGAAATTGCTGCCAAAAATTTTCAATATTTATTTTTTAAAGACAAATTCTGGAAGATCACTGCTGAGGATATAATAGAAAAACCAATATCCGAATTGGAGCATTATGTCTGGTCAGAAAATATCAATGATTTTGAAGCAAAACTATTAAAAGATGAATTGATCAAGATCGAAGAAATTGACAAAAAAGAAAATCCAGGCGAATATGGATTTGAACTTACAGAACAAGGAAAAAAATGTCATTATTTACGATTTCTGATAAATTCAAGTAATTTCTTTTGGGAAAAGGATCATGATGATCTAATTTTGGCTGAACACCTTGAAACAACGATGCATATCATTAATAAGCTCACAGCTAAAGGATATCTATTACACAAACATTTTAATGAATCAAAAGCAAAACAAGTGATAGGAATGGATGGGAAAATGAGTGAGGTAGGAGCGTCTAACGGAGGAACCGGTAAATCTATTTTTGGTGATGCCATCGGAAATATAATTCCCCAGGTAGCAATTGGAGGTAAATATAAGAAGATAACAGAAGATCCGTTTATATTCGAAAATGTAAGTGCTAAAACTGACAATGTATTTATAGATGATGTAAGAGCAAATTTTGATCATGAATTCTTATTTCCATTCATTACCGGGAAGTTCTCAGTAAACGGAAAAGGAGACAAAAAATTCACAATTAAGAAGGAAGATACTCCCAAAATATATACGACAACAAATCATGCTCCGTATAACCAGGATACTTCATTTAAAAGAAGACAATTCTTTATAGCATTTTCTGACTTTTACAATGATAAGCACGTCCCGATCGATGACTTTGGAACCAATTTCTTTTCAGAATGGAATAATCAGCAACAGAATCTATGGCTTAACCTGGCGGCCCGTTGTATTCAATTATATTTTAAACTCGGCCTTGTGCCATGCCCTAGGGAGCGCCTTGAAGCTCGCAGGCTCAGACAACACATTGGCGAAGACATGCTCGGTTGGGCTGATGAATACTTCGGATACAATGAATTAAAGGAAAGTTTTGAAGATGAAGAAACTATAAACACAAAACATGCAAGGAAAGATCTTTTTGACAACTTGATTTCCAAAAATAAAAAACTATTAAGGTATCTGACACAAACCACCTTCAAAAAGAAATTCAAAAGTTATTGCGAATACCGGCAAACAACTTTCAATCCCCACAAACTCGATCAGGGAGGAAATCCCGGACAAAACGATAAAACCGGTGGAGTAGAATACTTCACAATCGGAGATGAAAATTATAAAGGTGAATTTTAAATCAGCTGCACGCTAACAGCTTGAGGCTTGTAGCTTAAAAAGAAAATCATGAATACAGAAAATCTTCTCTCAATCAAAGATCTCAAAGAACAAGCTAACATTAACAGTACAAAAGGGATCTACGTTCAGTCAGATTATTCTCACAATTTCATTTCATACATCCTCGGAAATCTCGAAACAAACAAGATCCTGGATGCTAAATTTTACATCTTTGAAAGTAATCAATCAGTTGCTGCCTTCCTGGGGATTGTCAAAGCCTTGAATTATATCCAAACTACCAAAAAGAAAGATTTCGTTGTTTATACCGATGTCTCTGAACCTATCGAATGGATCAAAAATAAAAAGGTCAAAACCCAAATCAAACAAGACAATTACAATAAATCTCTTGTCAGAATGCTGGAACAAGATGTCAAATGGTTAGGTGAACACCCCGGCCACGCTGAAGTGAAATTATTCACTTTTTAAAACAGCTACAAGCTTGAAGCTAATAGCTTGTAGCTAAATCAAAATAATCATGAAAGGAACATTATTCATTCAAAAGAAAAAGATCACAGAATCAACAGATCTGGCCCTGGTAGACAAAGATCAGATCCTGGAGGAACTCGACAAAACAATCCACTTTAAAGTTAACAACGAAGCAATGATTCCCATAGCAAGGGCGCTTCCTGATAATTTTGATGATCTGGATTTATTCTCTTTACTCTACAAAAGAGGACATAAATCATACGAAGTTTATTTTAGTTCCGGCTACCTCTTCGCAATCGAAATAGAATAATTCAAAATTCACAATTTAAAATTACAAAAATGGCTCTAACACTAAGGTTAACAGAAGCACAGGAAAAACAAATTGAAGAATTAAAGGAACGATACATGATAGGATCATCAAGTAAAGCCGTATTAATGGCAGTTTATAAAGTCTTAAATGATGTACCGCGGTTGGAAAAAGAAGCTCAGGAAGCTGAGGACCATCGAAAAGTTATCGAGCATGAGCTCCAAACATTGATAGTCAAAACGCTTGCATTCTTTGATAGTTCTGAAAAAACAAATCAGGCAAAGAAAGAAATCAAAGATTTAATCAATTACAAACCTTTGTCCAACAAAGAGTCTCAAAATTTACAAGATGAATCTGAGTTTGAGGAAAAAATCATAAAAGATGAATATTAATACGAAATGCAATCACTTTCCACCTGGCCATGATCAGGAACCCTCCGGAACCGGTACAAGGGTGCAATCATTTTCCCTTCTGCAGGATCTACCGGTAACCCGAGCTCTCAAAATTATGCAATCATTTTACATTAATAAAGAAGCTTCAAGCTTGCAGCTAATAGCTTGAAGCTTCTTAAAAAATCAAAATCATGAAAACTCAAAAATTCGAATTAGTAAAATTCCGGGACACTGAAATCGTTTGTCCTGTTGAAAAAGAAGAAATTTATGTTGCAATCAGGCAAATTTGTAAAGCTCTCGGACTCGACAACGGTTCCCAGTGGAGGCGTATTAAAAAAGATGCGATTCTAGGACGCTTCGTTGTCGAGTTGACAACGGAAGGAAAGGGTGGAAGGTTTACAAACATGACGTGCATTCCTCTCCATTTCCTCAATGGCTGGTTGTTTACGATCGATGAAACAAAAGCAAAGCCCGAAGCCAGGGAAAATCTGATTGCCTATAAACTTGAATGCTATAAAGTTTTGTTCAATCACTTCTATGAAATCCCCAAAATGCTGGAAGAAAATGCCAGGGATGAATATGGACTATTAGCTGACAACAGGAAAATTGATGAAGAGATTACCAAATTGAGCGCAAACCTAAACCAAACTAATGAAGCAATCAAGATCCAAAAGCTTCGAACGCAGAAAGCTTCAAACAAAACTAAGATCACTAAGCTGAAGCAAAGTAAATGGAAACAATTAGATCTATTTGAAAAGTAAATTAATTGAATGAAGCTACAAGCTATTAGCTATAAGCTTATAGCTTCTTAAAAATCAAATCATGAAAAAACAAGACTTTTTTATTACAAGAATGATATTTTCCAATTTACTGGCAACTTTTATAATATTATTAATAATAAATATTTGGACAATCTTTGATTATTATCAATTACTTACAACCAATTTTATATTACTAATAGTTACATATGGAATAAGATCTAACCAGGATAGAAGAAAAGCAATTGAATTAATGAAAAGTTTATCGCCGAAAAAATCAAGATGGCAGAAAAGAGTAGAATCGCTTCAAAAGAAAGAAACATTAAATGAATTTGAAATTAAGAAAATAATTTGTGATTATACTATGGATTTAAATGAAGATCAGAAAGCTATCAAAGAAAAAATAGAGGAACTAACAACTCAAACCAAATCATTACTTATGATAGGCTTCGAAGAGCCAGACTCTATAGCAACGATAATATTCCCCACAATAAGCTCAAGTGAACGTATTTTGCGCAGATGTAATGATGACATTACAAATCTGTTACGCTTTTCTTTAAAACCTGAAACAAAATACATAATAATAATTGGGAATCCAAACTTTGATCCTGAATCAATATTTCCTTATTTTCACCAAATTGAAGTACAACCCAAAGGCCAGGAGAAATTCACCATCAAAAATCCAACCTTCTTAATCTTCAGCCAAAATGATTACTCATCAACCTCAGGAGAATCTTTTAAAAGAAGAATGAACTTAATAAAAGCAAAATCATAAAAAGCTAACTTGCAGCTTGAATCTCGTAGCTTGAGGCTTATAGCTAACAGCTTGAAGATTCTTCATCATTAGTCAGAAAAAGGAGTGATCTTCAAAATCACTCCTTTTTTTTACATTATTTTTTATATTCCTCTTTCGAAATCCTCAAAAAGCACCATTTTTAGTAAAACTTCAAAAACCTCAAATATTTCTGTGCGCACTTTTTTTCACTTTTTCCCCCGTTTCCCCCTAATTTATGATAATCAAATAGTGCAAAGGAACAAGTGAATTGAAGCACAAAACGTTCAAACACATATATATACTCTCTTTTTTATAATATTTAGGAATTCTGAAAACATACTTACTAAAAATCTACTCAAAAAACAGTGCAAAGGTGCGCACCATTTTTATAATATGAATTTCAGAGAGTTATAGCGCACTTTTGCGCACTTTTGCGCACCATTTGCACAAAAAGCGCACAACTTTGTTTGTAATCCACTCATAAACAGTAAGTAATGTATATTTGCGCACCTTTGCACTCCTGCACTCTTTTTTTGGCACTTTTCCCACAGTCTGTTTCAGGTTTGAAAAAAAAATTAAAAAGACATACTTCCTTAATTTAAAATTCAAAATTTAAAATTCTATAATGGGTTTCTGTCCTTTATATCATATAAATTCCCAAATATCTTTGATAAACCATTTAAAATTCAAAATTTATAATTTAAAATTATATCATGGGTACAGGCAGAGAAACCGCCATTCACGGCACATATCAAATATCAGATACTAATATTCACAAACTTGACGTTACTCCGGGATCTCCTGATGGAGCATACGGATTCACAGCTGAAGCGGGAACAAAAATAGCCGCGATGTCAGTTCGTGATCGGAGTGGTAATCTGGTTGATGGCCTTGCATCTATGGGATTAACTCCCGATACGGAACTGTTGGATTCCTGGTATTCATCAATACTAAAATTCCCCATAATCAACATTCGCCTAAGTGCCGGACAAATAAATTGTGCCTTAAATGCTCAAAACTAAACTCCCAACTGTCAAATACAGAAGAAAGAATCCCAACACCCCTGAATTTTTCTCAGACCTGGAATTTGATTATAATTCCAGGACTGATCTGAATTTAATAGATAGGAAGGCTGGAGAGGTAGGGAATATAAAAAATTTTGTTGTAGGAGACTTTATTAAAGCAAGCAGTCCGGAGATTAATTTAGGAAACAGGCCGGAATTTTCATTTGGAGATAGTGTTGATGATTCTCCGTTTTGGTTGTCAGCCTGGATAAATATGAGAGATGCGACCTCATTTCAGATACTCACAAAATTTAGCGCCGCCACTGATAAAGAGTTTGTATTCAACACTAATGGAATAGATGAGTTAAATTTCGCAATTTACGATCAAAATGGTGCTCAAAGGCAGGCCCGCGTTACGGCTGTACTAACAGCTTTGGAGGATACGTGGATTCATGTAATGGCTTGTTATAATGGAGTTGGAGGATTAGGCGCATCTGTGGGAATAGATATTTACATTGATAAGATTGCTTCAGATATAGCAGATAATAACGCTGGTGTTTATGTTGCAATGCACAATACTGTAGCTGATTTATTTATTGGTTTGAATGATAATTCATCAGTTTCCTCTGATGGATTGATTTATGATGCGAGAATTGGAACAGGATCGTTGACTGATGAAGAGAGAACGACCATTTTCAACGGCGGATTTGTAGGAACAGAAATATTTGTTTCACCTGATGTTTATTCAGGTATTGACATTTCAGGAAATGAATTCCACGGAGTAGTTTCAAACCTTTCTAAAGATTTTTTGTCAGAACAGGACTATCTTTTCAATAATGGCTTCCAACAATACTGGGACCAGGCAACCGAATTAATAAGCCTCCAAATTCCTTATGATGTTAACAAAGTCCCAATAGATCCAGGGGATCCTTATCTTCATGACGGCACAAATTATGATTTCAACGAGAATCATCCTGAGCAACTTCTAATCCACAATCTCGCAGAATGCTTTATAAATTTCAATCCGGATCTCAAGGCAGATTCTAAATTCGATATATGGGACCGCTCAAATGTGACAATCCACAGCGCGGTTAGTCGGGCATCAATATTTTATGATGCTTCAAATCCTTATACTTATCATATTTCAGAACTTAATCAATTAGTCCTGGTTGATTTTTTCAATGTTGGATATGCCGGTCGTGTTTTTGTCAAATTCGAAACCGATTCAATTGGAAATGATCATCGTTTATATATGATCAGGATCCTGGTTTATAAAACCGACAAACGAAGCCTTCAGGAAGTCAAAGTTTTGGAATGGTCCGGAGATATTGAACACGCAATCGATGACGGTTCTGGTGGTTATATAGAAGATATAAATGGATATATAATATTAACTGATTCTTAAAATAAAGACATGGGAATTTCATTAAGTAGTGCGTTGCAGAATTTAAGCGATTTCAAATCCGGTAAATTCTGGTTTACTCCTGAGGGAGGAATTGCTATAAAAAAAATTAATAAAACCGGGGCACCCTCCGTAAAAGGAACCCTTGTAGATGAATCCAGCACCACAGATAATGGTTTCAAAGTCACAGAGGCTAATAGTAATGATGTTATAGGAGTTGTATATGAGGATGGGATTGCTGATGGTGATGAATGTTATATGGTTATTAGTGGCCGTTGCCAGGTATTGTTAAAGGATACAACAGCTGCAACCCGTGAGTTTTGGGCCAAAACTTCGGATGTAGCCGGCAGGGCAGATATCACTAGCGCAGTTCCTCCCGGTGGTGGAGTCGTAGCGCTTGATGAACATTTCCAGGAAATAGGCCACGGAGATCAATCTATAGGAAGTGGAGTAGATGTCCTGGCATTCATCCAACTTCATTTAAATTAAAATAATGAACAGATCTAAAGCACTCACTGTAGTTGATAACATTATAGATCCTTCATTTAGGGGATCATATTGTGAAATATATGAAGCGGAATTTAGTGAAGTTATTTGTCCACAACTCAAAAAGAAAGTTATATGGTTCGATTCCTTCGATAATCACCTTTTCAACTATCCGGTTGAGATTATTGCTAATCTTAGGTTATTCCTGGACTTAAATGATAAACTTATTGTAATTACTGAAGATAATTACAAAGATTATATCGAACATAAAGACTTTTTCCAGCCAGATATACCAACTAAATACATCCAGGAGGATCTTGAATCCATGATTTAAATTAATATCAATAGAATTCATAAAAATGCAATCATAATTCATCTCTGCAGCAGCTGATCACCTGGCCATGCGTCAATAAAATGCAATCATTTTCCATTAATCAGGATCCACCGGTACAGCGGGCTCTCAAAATTCTGCAATCATTCCCTGTTAACACATATCTTAAAACTCTCCTTCCAAAAGGGTTCCTGTTGAAAAAATAAATTTACATAAGTGAAATAAATTAATAACTTTGATATATGTCAGATATAAAATTAAGGATTCCAGTCAAACCCCGAACCCGAGCCTTTCTTATTCATAATTTTGGTAATAAATATACATTGAAACTTGATGATTTCCTTGGATCTTTCCTGTATATTCTTCTCCGTAACCAACAGAAGATAAGAGATAATTCCAAAGGCAACTACCTGGCTCATTATTCATCTGAATATATTATCTCAATATCTGAATCATATGTATTCGAAAGGGCTGTTGACACATTTATGACAGTCATGTCCAAGTTGAGATTTAATAGCTATTTCGAAGGAATCTATATTTTAAACCTAAGATCTGCTATTCATTCAATGTTGGAATACAGTCCTAAAACAATTAACCATGCTATTGAACTATATCATTCCGAATTTCTCTCTGATATAAACACCTATGAAGATATGGAGACGGTCCGGAAGAATTACCAACGATTCAGAAACAAAAATGAAAAAGCAAAACTAAAATTATTCGATGATCCTTTTGCTGAATCTAAAAAAGTACTCATAGACAAAAAAGAACTTGACCGGTTAAGGTCCAGAATACAAGAATTAGAATCACAATCCTGCATATCATAACCTTTGTCCTTTATTACTTAACCCTTAATCAATATTTTTGATTCTGTAATTTAATAAATAAGCTATGACCACATTCCAGATTATAACAATAATCATTTCCGGACTTGCCTTACTGGGAACAATCGTGGGTGTCTATATAAGATTAAAAATAGATATCACTAAACTCCAGGTTGAAATAACAAATATGAAAAAGGATAGCAGTAGAGCAGATAAAATCTTTGAAACATTCAAAAGAGAAAATAATGAAAGCCATCAACATATGTATAAAAAGCTTGATGAATTGAAGGATATAATTATTAATAATCAAAAATAATATGAAAAA
>SDBS01001695.1_pt1 | contig 22361 bp, 23 predicted proteins | sample 2277091 | NCBI WGS metagenome assembly SDBS01 (sample SAMN10404972, study PRJNA504765) | marine sediment metagenome | isolation source: marine sediment core GS10_PC15, 163 cmbsf | place: Arctic Ocean: Southern Knipovich Ridge | collected 2010
CGAAGAAATGAACCTTGAGGTAAGAATAAAACGCGATCCGTGGACGAAAACAGTCGGCGTAGCGGTATTTGATGCCAGTGGCGAGTTTGACAAGGTTGCGAAGCCGTTAGTCATGGCCGACCAAGATGTCAACGCCTTTATCACCCCTGCCTTTGAACTGTGCGACGAGAAGGCGCAGTTGCTTCTTGATGAACTCTGGCGGGATGGATTTCGGCCAACCGAAGGCATTGAAAACGCCGGCCAACTGAAGGCAACAGAGAACCATTTGGCCGACATGAAAAAATTAGCGTTTGATTTGTTTGATGTTTACGTGAAACCTGAAAAACAGGAGACGCCATGTTCGGACTAAAACAAGAAGATTTCGACAACCTGCAAAAGCTCGCAGAGAAGCCGGAAGAAAAACAAAATGATTTGATAGACTTCGTTATGAGGAATGAAGGAAAAACGTTCAAGGTGGACGGCAACAAAATAACAGTAGTGGAACCTGAAAAACAAGGAAAGGATGTGTAGCATGAGAACGTTGGAAATTGGAACACGGAAGTACACGGAAGTGAAGGTTTTGGATGAGCCGGGGCAAGGGAACGCAAACCATAAGTACGAAGTGGTACTTGTGGAAAATCGCAATCAGGTCGTCTGTCAGGTGTCTTTCCAGAATGGCCCCATCAAGGAGTTCGGCGTCAACGGCGTAATGAACGAAGACTTGATCGCTATCGTTATTGACCGGATGCGTGGTTTCCAGTCTGGTGATTTCGCTTGCCGCGACAATGCGATTGCGTTGACAAAACTCGAAGAAGCACTGATGTGGCTACGTAACAGGACGAATGAGCGAGAAGCTCGCGGCGTCGAGGGCACGAACGTCAAGTAACAAGCTCTTTCTAAAAACTGAATACCCCAACCGGGTAACTGAAAAAATCAGAGCCCTGTGTGTACGGAATACAACCGTGCGCACAGGGCTTTTTTTTATTGCTCTCGTCGGCGAGGGCGGCCTGACACCGAGGCTTGTCGGTGGATGAACCTGACGGCAAGGGTATTGCCGGTTTACCGAACGGCGTGGGAATCGCCGGTTACGGGCGAAAGCTCAGAGAAAGGATGTGTAGTATGGGTACGGAAACAGAGAGTTTGGACGCAGAACAATTTGTTGATGAAGGAAACAGGGACGCAGGTATGGAAGTGAATGTCAAAGTCGATGAGGCACCGCCTGTAGAGGATTCTACCCAGGCACCGGAAACTCAGCAGGGGGAAGCTCCTGCAACAGAGCAGCCGGCAGCCGTAGAGGAATCTGCAAAGGGGGAAGCCTCGGAAGATCGCTCGTTCCTTGTCCCGGAGACGGAGCAACAGCAGGGGGCCGAAACCAAGGTGCCGCTGCATGTTGTTACTGATCTGAGACAGAAGAACCGCGATCTCAAGCAGCAGTTGGAACAGGCCAGTACCCGACCAGCCGGGGCAAAAGCTGATGTAGGCCCTGACCCAATGGAAGGACTTGAGGACGATGACTTTGCAACGGCAGGACAGATCAGGGCGGCAAGAGTCCACGATCAGGCGGTTGCTGAGCAGGTACGGCAGGACACCGAACAGCAATCAGCACAAGCGGTACAGCAAGGGAAGTTCAAGGACTTCCTTTTGGAGTCGGAGAAACAGGCGAAAGCCGACCATCCCGATTTTAACGCTGTTATGACCGCCGCCGAGGAATACATGTCCCCTGACGATGTTCAGGCCGCGATGCGAACCAAGAACCCTGCAAAAGTTCTCTATGCCAAAGCAAAGCAGACAATCGCTACGCTTGGCATCGAGGTCCAAGCTCCTGTGGCAACTAATCAGAAAGGCAAAACGCTGCAGGGAGAACCGGAAGTCGTCCAGACAGACGACGAGGTGTACGACGAGCTGTTCCCCGACTAACCCTGCGGCATAGTGCAGGAGAATTGTTATGGCAAGAGATACAGTAACAACGGTCTTTACGCGTGCTGGCGGATCGGGGAATATCCCGTATACCGCCGCAGCGCACGCGGCATTGATCGAGCAGAGGTGGTCCAACGACATGTTCAAGCATGGGTTGGCCAACAACCCCCTGAAGAATTTCATGGGGAAGGGCAGTAACAGCATTATTCAGGTTAAAAAGGACTTCCTGAAAGCAAAGGGCGACAAGATCACCTTCCACCTTCGGGCACTGTTGTCCGGGAGTGGTGAGGGCGACGACGGAACGCACGAAGGCAACGAGCAGTCGATGACCTTCTACGACAACTCCGTCCAGATCCACGAAAGAGGTACTGCCGTCAAGGTCAATGGTATTATGACCGAGCAGCGGACCTCGATCCCCTTGCGGTCAGAGGGCAGGGACGCTCTCGGCGGGTGGCTTGGCCGCGTGATGGCGGGCGATCAGATTTCTACACTGTCGGGGCTTACCGGCGACGTAGCCGCCGATGCAACCAAGTCGTTTGCGGGCCAGATGACCGGTGCGGCGGCTGTCGATTCCTACAGTTCCGGTATCGAAACGGTTAATCCGTCAGCGCCAACCGGCACCGCGAACGCCGCCGGCGGCCGCAAGTTCTTCGGTGGACAGACAACTGGGGGCACCTTTGCTACAGTGGCGGGCGACTCGGCCATCACCTCTGGCAGTGGTGTTCACAAGTTCGGCACCCTGGTGATTAGCTATGTCAAACGCATGGCAAAGTCCACGATCACCCTGGCGGGAGTGGCGATAAGTCCTATCCGCCCTGTTAAGGTTGATGGTAAGGACATGTTCTTGATGTTCATCAGCGATTGGCAGGCAAAGGACCTGCGGATGGAAACGGCGTGGATCGCCGCGCAGAAGGACGCCAACTGGCGTGGCAGTAAGAATCCGCTGTTCACAGGCGCATTGGGCGTATGGGATGGCGTGATTATTCACGAGTGCGACCTGATCCACATACGTTACGGCGATGCTACCGGCACAGCCAAATCGACCTACTTCACTTCCGGGACAACCGCCTGCATGTCGAGCACGTATGTTGCTCGCGGGCTGTTCTGCGGTGCACAGGCGAGCCTGTTGGCGTTCGGCCAGAAGCCGACCTGGAAAGAGAAGAAGCACGATTACGGGGCCAAGTGGGGTCTTAGTACCCGCACGATCTACGGGGCCAAGAAGTCGGTGTTCAACTCCAAGGACTTCGGGGTGATCACGGTTGATACTAACGTGACGCCAGTGTAGCGGACTAAACAGGAACCGGGGGCGGGGCTTCGGCTCCGCCCCATAATTAGTATTGCGCGGAAGGCGGTAAGACATGAGCACAGAGGTAACACTGCCCTCAAAGACAACCATCGAACATTTGAATAACTTCATGTCGAAGAAAACAAGCGTGTTCTTCGGTGTCGTTTACGGAGTTCTTAAAGCAGATAATTTCAAGACACAGTGCCTCGTAGTAGGCGCCGGCGTCGCCTACATGATCATCGATGGCGTGAAACAGATAATATTTAAGATCGTGAGGACAAAATGAAGAAGTTGATTGTAATAGCGATAGTGTTGTTCTTCGTGCTGGCAGCGACCGCCATTGCAGGCAACAACGAGGCGTATGGCGGCAGCACGAACGAAGCTTATGGAAAAAGAAGCACGAGTCCTAATATAATTGTTGCAGCTTCGGACTCCACAGCGAAAGCAAAGGACGCCGCAGACTTTGTTTGCCCCGGCACGGATGATGACGTGCAGATACAGGTTGCAATCGATGCGCTGACTGCTTACGGAACATCAGCCGCGGGTGATGGCAGGGGTATCGTTCACCTCACCGAGGGTAATTTTTACATCGGCAGCACGATTAGCATGAGGTCTGGTGTAACACTTGAAGGAAGTGGTATAAATGCAAGTAACCTGCTTTATCGTGGTCGAGATGATGGCTCTTGTATTGACTACGTTGGCGGCGGGCTCGGATTCTTCATGCAGATCAGGGACCTTGGGGTTTGGGGTGAATCAACGTTTTATAATATCGTGGACGTTACAGCTAATACCATCGAGATTTCATTGTCTGCCGCGTCGGCTGATGTGTGGTTTACCGACAAAGGGTTCACGAAGGTTGAAATTCAAGGATCACAAACTGCTCTGGGAGATCCGACAACAGCTAATAATGGGGAATATACAATCGAAAGTATTGCGGGAACAACGACTGCGATTCTTACGGTAACTGAAACAGTTCCAAATACCGATGGTGTAGGCGGATACGGCACTACTGAGGGTGTTTTGCGTATGGGAAACCTGTCAGGGTCAGGGATTGATTTTCGGGACAACGACGCAAAGGACAATAAAATCACCAGAGTTTGGGTGAGTTCTTTCCCCGATTATGGGATGTATATTGGCAACGCATGGAATCAGCAAATAACAAATTGTACTATTGAGTTCTGTCGAGTTGGGTTGCGAGGAGGTTCGGAGCTAATAGGGTCGCATATCAAATATTGCGAGTGGGGCATTTGGGTACAGAGTGACTTTCGAGCTTTTGCTTCTAGAATCGTTCAGTCTAGAAATGGACATATTTATTCTACTGGCGATAACTCGGAACTTGTAGGTTGTTATATGGACGAAGCATGGAGCTTACTTGATAGGGGAGGTACTGCATACACTGCTGATGCAACATACTCACAACAGGGGCCTAAACCCGCAATATATATAGTAAGTTCGATGGACTTTAATATCATGGATTGCATCTTGAGAGAGTCTTCTGGAGGTGGAGCAATCTACAACTTCAAAGTAGTAGATACAGGAGACGATCCTTCTGGGATAATTTCTAATAATTTCATAGATGGACCAACGCCATTATTTTATACTACAGGATTATTTAATTTTAACTTTATTGGCAATAATTGTGCCAGTGGGGATGTTGGAGGGTCTGACCACAGGGTTGTTACCCGGAAAAATACTACTGGAAGCGGCAGTCTTGTTGCTGGCGATGTTGTAATAGCAAAATACACTGCAACTCTGGGAAGTGAATTAGAGGTCGCATCGACTACATCAGGTGGCGACGATGCAGTTTTCGGTATGGCACTTGCGACTATTGCCAATAACGCTTCTGGTCCTATTTGCACAGAGGGATTCGTTACAAACTTGAGAGCGAACGGGAACACGAATATTGCTATTGGAAATTTTCTTACAACACATACAGCTGCTGGTATTGCGGTGAAAGCTGGGGCTGGGGATATGGCGTTTGCGATTGCTCTTGAGGTTCACGAAGTTGATTCCACTGTGGCAATCGATGCTTTGTTGATAACTCCACGTAAATTATAATAATCCATAAATTAGTACGGTAAGGTAGACCAATGAGCATAACAAAAGCAGAAATATTGACTCGTGTAAACGCCAACACGCAGAGGGCCGAAACGGACATCGACGCGATTCTACTGTGGGTTCTTTTGGACCTGTCCAAGAAGGGCTGTTTCCTGAAGGCCACTGCAAGCGGTACAGTGTCCACGAGTGGTACGGCGACACTGCCGTCTACGTTCCATGTTGAGGAGTATGTGTCAAGCGACAGCACGCGACTCAGCAAGCTGACTTATTCCGAGCACCAGCACGGCAGGATTCAGGGTTACGCGATCCGGGACAATACGCTCTATTTCCCAACGAGTTATGCAGACAAGTCGTACGAGATAGCCTATCTGGCGAAACATGCGGAGGACGTGGGAACAATCGAGTTTGACGAGGATTTCCGAGAAGCCCTTGTCGCTGCATGTACCGCAAAGGTGTTCAAGAAATATCAGCAGTATGCAGACCATAATCAGTGGATTGCGGACTACGAATACGAGGCACAGAAACTTGCAGACGCCGAATCCGATGAAATGGCGGTTGTGCAGGTGAGAACAGATTACAGGGAGTAATTATGGCAGCGAAAACAGACCCTATCAATACGTCGAATCCGGCAGGCAACAGCGACCCGAAACAGGGCGATGACTATATCAGGACCCTTGCAAGGGCCGTGCTCGAACTTCTGACGGTAGACCACTACGTCGGAGTGGCGAATCCGTGGGGCAGCGAATCGTCCGGGGACGAGACGGGTGAACATGCAAAGGTAACCCTTCATGCAGTGCTGGGTGCCGACCCCGACCCTGGCACGGACAAAGGCGCTCTTTACATCAAGACGGCAAACGCCAAACCTGAACTGTTCTACGAGGACGCCGACGACAATGTAATCCAGTTGACGAGCGGTGGGACAGTTTTATTCGGATCGCTTAGCTCTATCGCCAAAGACACGTACCTAAAAGCAATCGACAATGCAGGCACCGGCACGATCGATCTGATCAAGGGCAACGCCAGCGACAAGCCAGTGATAAAAGCCGGCGCCGAGTTGTCTACGAGCGGCGATCCGACTGCTGCTGCGGGCATCGCGTGCAAGGAGTATTCGGACAAAAAGGAACTCGCACTTCTTACGCAAGCGACGGCGGGCATTTTTGGTGCTCGCACCACAAGCGATACCACACCAACAGCTTTTGCTAAAACTTCAATTTATCGTGCTCAATGCGATGGGTTTTTGACGGTTAATGTTGAAACAAACGACCAGGGATTTGACATTGAAAGCGACTCAAATGCTACTCCTACAACCGAGATCGCAGTGATAGAAACGCACATGAGCGTGCATCTATCGATTACCGTACCGATAAAAAAAGACGATTACTGGCGAATCGTGCAAACGCTCGGTTCGTCGAATCCAACATCGATTTACTGGCTTCCGATTGGCACAGGCGGCTGCGTTAAGCAATAAGAAAAGTTATGCAGAAATTCGGAATATTCAGTCCGGTCATGGGTAAGAGAGAGGACTTCCCTTCGATTCTTCTCGACAAGGCTTTTGTGCCCGACCACAGCAACGTCCAGTGCTGGAACGGCGAGCTTCGCAGTGCGAAGATGCGAACGCCGGAGCTTGTGCGGACAACGTACGCAATAGTTATTGCCGATACATCTGCCGAACATTTCGAGGTATCTGACGATCACACGGCGGAGTTTACCAGTGGCGATACGTTTCGGGTCTACGATTCGACGGGCAACGACGCACAATGGACCTGTTCAGGCAATTCTACCACCTCCGGCGACACTACCGTTATCACTGTTACTGGCAATGTTACCGACGCCACGGCGGATGGCAGACTCTACAACGACGAGGACGTAACGAGCGTCGTTACAACGAGCGTGGACTTCTTGAAGGTCCAGAATATGTCCGGTGATGAGTTCGGGGGCTATCACTTGCTCGTCCAGAACGCAGCAGGCAGCGAAGTCGAGAAACTTGTCGGATTCACCAAAGGGCATGTCTATCGATGGGACACAGGGCTGCAAAAGTGGGAAGTGATATTCACCAATTCGGCGGATTGTTCAAGCTGGTCTTTTGTTCAGGTGGGCGATTACCTTGCGGCAACGAACAATGTCGATGTGCCTCTTGAATGGGATGGCACGAATGCGATGACCGGTATTGATGTTGCGACCAGCGGCCCGGAGGTTTCGGCAGGCGTATATCTCAAGAAAGCCAAACATGTCACGACCTATGAAAACTATGTCCTGTTTGGCGATGTTAAACTGAGCGATAGTACGATTCGGCCCGAATACGTCTACTGGTCGCGTGTAGGTCTGGGGATCGGAACGGCCGATTACAAAGGTGAAGGCTCGGGCAGTATGCGGGTAACGGGTAAAGGCAGTCGTCTCACAGGCTTTGGTTTTTGGCAGGACTATTTGTGTATTTTCAAAGACCTGTCGTGGCGAAAGATATGGTTTACGGGCGGTGATGACATTTGGAATCAGGCCGAAGGCAGCCCAGCGGTAGGTACGCGGGCGCCGGATTCGATTATCAATGATGCGGATGGCGGGCTGCACTGGTACGGTTCCGACATGACTTTTCACGAGGTGTCTCTCGGTCGTATCTCGCAGGGGTTGGATGTTACGGCCCGGAATATATCGCCGGAATATGTCCACCTGATAAAGAGCATTTACGTAACCGAGTACGGGGAAATACGGTGGGCGGTGCCTGCGGGGACGGGCGCATCGGCAAATAACAAGGTGTTGGCCTACAAAAAAGGCAAGTGGGACGTGTACGATATTCCCGTAACTGCGTTCGGCCTGTGGAACCGGTTCGCTACATGGACATGGGACACCATACCGTTTTCTACCTGGGACGAGATCGGCTGGGACCAATGGGACACTGTCGAGAGCGACGTAGGCTTCCCGGTAGATATTTGTTCCGACGCGGATGGCAACACATACGCCTTGCACGCCGGGCATAAGGACAACGGCAGTAGTCATGCGCGATACTTCGTATTGACAACCGACCTGGCCGACAAGAAGGCGATAGGGTGGTACAAACGAATCCTGCAGCTTTACTTGTATGTGTTCAAGGAAGGCGTGGGCAGTCTGACAATCGAGGTCAAGCGCGACAATGAACCCGTGTGGCAGAGCGTCGGCACGGTGTCGCTGGGCGGTACAGCCGAGTTGCTGATTGAGCGTTTGCCGGTAGACATACGAGCACGGACGTTTCTGTTCAAGGTCAGTGCGACCTCGGCGTTCCGGTTTGTCGGTATGGAGTTTGATTATATTCCGGTGGGGGCACGCTAACATGGCATTAAGCTCCCCAATATCACCGAGAGATTTGGCATTGAAAGAAAAGCGACTTCAGTCTATCGAGGAAATTGAGGCCGCTTTCAATATCATGGTTCGCAGACTGAACGATGTCTACAAGTACAATCGCCGAGACCATGACAGGCTTACGGAGGATGTTGGGGATGTGGGCGGCGGCACTATTGGTTTGTTTTCTAATGTTGAGCATCATACGTCTGACGATACTCTGCTTGCCTCCGAGAGCGGTAGTTGTCATACCAACATAGGATCATCGTCAGATGTAGCCCTTACGTTGCCTGATAATGCAGCCAAGGGTACATTCTTCTTCTTCTTCTTTGGAAACACATCAGAAGGAGCGGATGAACTCTTTATATACCCAAGCGGCAATAACGGTATATATTGGAGCGGTTTTGTTAATACGCCAGGGCCGGACGGATATTGGATAAAGTCGTCACAGCGTGGCTTCTCCATTGGTTTAGTAGCTGACGCTGATGGAGATTGGGTTCCTTTATCGGTGAATGGAGCGTGGAGTAACCAATCTGATGTGTAGCTGGACAAAAATGTAAGCAGGAGATAACCTATGAGTTTTGGAAGTGCAACAAAGTCAAAAGTAAAACTCAACCCCCGCACCGCCGAGAGCAAGGCGGGCGGCTCGTGGTTGATGGACTTTATGAAACGATGGGAATCGGATTACCCACAGTTGCAGGTCGCGGGCCTGACAGACCTGCAGAGGGCCGACCAGGGGCGGTTGGCCGATTACCAGAGCAAGGGTACTGAGGGTTACAATCTGGCGATGGACCAGACGAGGAAAACTCTTGCCGGCGACTACGACCCCCGAACCTCGGACTTCTGGAAAGGCTTCAGGCAGGAAGCCGACCAGGTGCGAGGCAAAAGCAATGAGGCGATCCGCAGGCGGGCGCAGGCGGGCGGGATGCTCCAGAGTTCACCGTCTGCCAATATCGAGGCCCAGTCCAACCGTGAACTTGACAGCTTCATGCTCCGCAAGCTGGGAGAGTTGTACGAGAACGAGCGGGGCCGGATGGACACCGCGGCGAACCGTGCAGGCAACCTCGGACAGCAGCAGTTCGGCAATCTGTTGGCCGGTCAGAGTATGGCGGAAATGCCCCGACTTATCGAGGAGATGCGCAATGCGGCAATCTACGACGAACAGATACAGGAATTGCTTCACGCTTACACGTACCAGGCAAACCTTGCGACGGGCATGATGAACTACAGCCCAGGGGTCTATACACAGCCGGGCGGACCGAGCGGATTGACTAAACTTGCAGGGCAAGTACAGGCCGTCAGTAGCATTGCAGGGGCAGTGGCGGGGTTGCCGGGAATGGGCGGCGGAGGACAAAACTATATGCCTACAGGACCCGATTACCCAACCAACACGGCAAGGCTAAACAGATAGGAGTTATTATGGCAATCGGCGCAGGCTTTCAGGACGTTCAGCTTCAACTACAGATTAGTGAAGTCCAGAACAGGCAAACGTACTATCGCCAACTTGACCGGTATCGTATGGCGATGGACCAACGGCGCATGCAGCGAGAGGAGGAGGTTTACGCCCAAAAGCAGGCGATTGACGAACAGGAACGGACCAAGGAACAGGCTGGTGCGGGACTGACGATGATTATGGCGAATCCTGGCCTCTCGGATAAGCAGAGATATGAGGCGGTCCTAAAATTGCAAGGCCGATTCCCCAACACCGATCTTGCCGGCACTGGCGCGGGCAGGGGCATGTTCGGGTACTACGGCAGGCTTGGGAGACGTGCCAGCGGTACAGGCAATACTACGGGCGAGGTCGACCTCGGCAAACTCCACAAGGACAGAAACGCCGCAGTGAACGCAGGCAATAAAGCGGGGGTGGCATATTACGATCAAATAATTGCCCAGGAAGAAGACCGGCAAGAATCCAAACGAATCAAAGCGGGGGTCCCGAAACCAGGACACGTCAAGCTGCGTAAGCCATCAGGGGCAGTGTTCCAAGTGCCGGAAGAAGATGCACCGAAATACCTTGCGAAAGGCTGGACGAGGGCGGAAAACAATGCAGTGTCGACAGCCGCAACGCAATCAACGAAACAGGGGCAGGAGATCGCTGAAGAATACGGCAACGAACTCATGGGCACGTACGAAATGATACTCGGCGGACCCAAAGGCGAAAAGCCCACGCCGGAACAACTTCGTGCCGAAAACACAAGAGAGGCATACGAAAAGGGTAAAAAGTTGGGGTATTGGAAATAATGGGTTTCGAGCAATGGCAAAAAGAAAGCTCCGGCTTTGATGCGTGGCAAAGGGGAAATGTCGCAGTGGCGGAGCCGGAGATTGACTGGACCAAAGAACCGACGATCCCCGTTGACCCAACAGGACAAAGGTACGTACTCCAACAGCAGGCAGGGGCGGAGCCGGGGAGCATAGGGCAACCGGCAATCCCGCAGGTTCCGATGGAGTCGGCAATAGAGCAGGCGGGCGGGCTGGCCGTGAAAACCCAACAGAAGGCGGCGGGTTATTTACCGAACGCCAAAGAGCTTGGCGTGGTTGGCAAGACGTTTCTGGACACAATTCGATGGGACACTCCGTCAGACGCAGGGTTCAAGGACCTTAGCCAGTTTCCTGAAGGACGCGAGTACTACAATAATGAGGTCGGCGAAATACTTGACCGTGCCAGGTGGGTCCGAACTTATGTAATCAGTTTGGGTGGCAGACTTGGCCCGAAAAGCCTGAAGGGTGAATTAAAAGAACATGCCGCCAAATTCAGCGGCTTGGGTCCTGTGGTTGTACCTGCCACAACCGAAACCGCACAACTTGCGTTGGAATGGGGCTGGTTATATCCCCAGATGTTCAAGGCGGCCGGTATGACCACGGAGAGCATTAAGAGAATCCCACAAGTAGCCAAGGCGATGAAATCTCTCGAAGCTTCCGGGGGTTTGAGTAAGATAGCTGCGAAGTTCCCACGAGTATATGCCACCGTTAAGGGCGCCGGGGGTGCGTTTATCAAGGGCGAAATGGTTGGACAGTCGTTGGGGTTGGCCGAAAGTGTGGGCAAGGACATGAAACCCGCCGACATTCTCTGGCACATGAACAAGCAGGGGGCACAATTTGGCACGATAGCTGCGGTGTTCAGTGCCGTTGGTTCGGCAGACCAAGCCATTGCGATCAAACGACTACGCAACCAGATGCTCACCAGAGGGCTTCAGCAGATCCGCCAGATGTCGCAGGGCGTAATCGGTACGCCGGGCGGCAAAGCCAAGATGAAGTCTCTCAAGACGTTCGAAGACGCGATGGTTAAGTATGTCGATGATGTGGTCGCGGCATACGAGGCTGAACTGACCGGGGCGGTCAAGAATGAGCTTTACAAGAATATCCGGGGCAAGGCGCCGAGGGCACAGCAGGCAATCAATGATTTCCTGAAAAGCGGGTACAGGCCCGAACTCGAATCGTTTGCCGGTAAGAGCCCACTCAAGACAGGAATGGGTGAACGTCCCCCTGTGGACGTGATGAGGGGTGAGCCGACTACGCGGGCGGGCGAAGTGATTCGGGAGGTCAAGGAATTTGGCAAAGCGGCCAAGCATCCCGTCAAGGCCGTGCAGGAAGTTCTCAAGAAAGCAGAAGTGTCCAGGCCCAGACCGTCAGCCGAATCGGTGATGCCGAAGGAGGGCAAGACTGTCCTGCCAGTACCCCCCACACAGCCGTCAGCAGCCAAACCGCCGATAAAAGCAGAGGAACAGGGGGTCAAGGGTGCGAAGGCACAGGAGGGGGCGAGAGATGCCTTGTTCCGAGTAGGCGAAGCTCAAGTTGGAGTTATCGAAGCTATTAAAAAACATGGATTTGGAGGGATTACGAAAGCAGAGAAACATCCAGTATTAGTGGAAGCCGAAAAACAAAAACAACTTGCCGAAAACGACTTGTTTAATTCCCTAAACCCGAAGTTCAAAATTGGCGATAGCTTTGACGCCAAGGGTCAAGCATGGATAGTTGAAAACGCCAATTTTGACCTTGCTCAATCAGCAGATACTATGAGGAAAACAGGTTTCCCGTCCACTTTTACCTTTCATTCTATTAGTGCAAGAACAGTTGACGGCAAGGAACGGTACACTTTCTTTCATAACGAATTGGATTGGTTAAAAACCATAGACACGTCAGTCGCGTTGAAAGATGTCATTACCCAACCCCCCACAGAAGACAAGCCCGCCAAGGGGCTTATGACTACACAGCAAATGTTTGACCGAGCTGCTACGATACGGGCTAATCGTGCGGCGAGGCAGGCCGAGAGGGATAAGGTTCGGGACGATCTGTTCGCCAAGCACAAAGCTACGGGTGATCGAATACGCAAGGAGGCTCAGGAGAGGCGCACCAAGGCTCAGAGGCAGCACAAGGGCGCCGTCGAGCAGTTGTTCAAGAAGGGCAAGCCGGTAGCACAGGACCTCCGGGATATGTACCCTGATTTGGTGGAGAAGTATGAGGGGAAAGCGGCAAAGGAAGCATGGCAAGATGTTAAGACAAAACTTGTCACAGAAAAGCCCCTTGGTGTGTACGATGAGAGTCCATTGGGTGGGCAAGATGTTTTGGTTGAGCCGATAGAAAAAGCGCCAATCATCAAAGAAGTGAGGAAAAACGAGGGAGAGGAAGCAGCCCAGATAGTAAAAGACTTGCTCGATAAAGAAATCCATACGATTGACACACACGTCAAGCCCGGAGAAATCCTTGTCCAGATAGAGTCCAGCAGGTCTGTCCCTGAATCCGTAGAGAATCTCAAAATACTATCTGATGCTGGCTTGCTGTGGGAGCCCCAAGAAGGCATGACCTATGTTCGTGTGCCTCGTACCCAACCCCCCACAGAAGCCAAGCCCGCCCCCACCAAGGCGGCAAAGGAAGCAAGCAAGGGCGGGCATCGCAACATTACTGTTCGCAAAGTACCCTCATACAATGTTATCAAAAACATTAGAGTGCAAAATGTTGATAAGTTGACAGATACCCAACTGGTGAACTTGTTTGCTAAATACCGAGTTGCGAAATCGGCGGCACAAAGAGGACGGCTGTCAGACGATTATTATCTGAGTGCTGCCGGCCCTGCAAGCTCTGGGGTGGCACCAAAAAATGCTTGGGTCACTGGCGAACTCGAAACCAAAGATGATTTTATTAGTGAACAGTACAAAGCTGAAATAGAAAAGAGGGGGCTTGCGGACAAATACACAATCTGGGACGAAACTCTCACTCTCACCCCCACGGCTGCCAAGGCAGGGAAGGGGAAGGCTGTTACGTCTAAAGCAATTGCTTTAGCAGCAGAAACAGGAAAGAAAACACTGTACGAAAAGGAAACGCCGCGGGAAGTCCAGGAGTTTTTGCGAAGAAAGCACAACCTTGCACCATTGACTGTTACCAAGGACACAAAAGACGCGGCCAACGTCATGGACGCGTATTTCGCTGAAGGTGATGACCAGACAGCACAGGCCAAAGTTGAAGGTATCCGGCTGCAAAAGCAAGTTAAGCAGGTGATGAAGTCCAAGAAGTTTGGGCCGACGCAGATTCAGGCAGATATGGCGATACAGGTTTATATCGACCTGAAGAATAACCCGGACCAGATGAAGTATTATGACAAACTAACGAAACAACAGAAAGCTGTCGTTGACCTGGCACAAAATCTACCTGTTGAACTCAAAGCGGTTGCCGACGATATTATCAAACTGAATAACAAGATCGGGCTGAACGCGCTCGACAAGGGCATCATCGGCAACGTAATCGAGAACTACTCTATGCGGCTCTGGGAGGGTACAAAGCAGAAGGACCGACCACTGTTCCGTAAATTCGGCACAAAGACCGCCAGAGCGAAGCACAGAACACTTGAGGGCATCCTGCACGGCTGGTCATTGGGCAAGAAACTCAGAGTCAGGGGCGCCACAAACGCCCATGTATTGATGCGGACACAAGTTGCAACTACTATCGTTGACAGGCAACTACTGAAAACAGCGAAAGAGTGGGGGCTGATCGGTAACCAGCAACATGATGATTGGGTCAAGATCGAGCACCCGAACTTCACCGACTGGAAATGGGCGGGCAAGGTCGAAGATGCAAAGACTTACGGCAAGAACTTCTTTGTTACCGAAGACGGCAATCTCATGGAGCGTGTGCCGATGTACGCCGAACCGAAGCTCGGCAAGCACCTGAACAATGCACTCGGTACATCCAGCCTGTACGGAATACCGGGCGTTAAGACGCTGACGGAATACAACGCTATCCTGAAGCGGTGGATACTGTTTACCAGCTTCTTCCATCACCAGGCGTACATCCGGTCCTATATGCTGGGTGGCAAGACGGGCCTCCGCAATCTCAGCCCAACGCAAGCATACAAGGCAGGTAAGCAAGCAATCGAGAATTACACACCGGACTTCCAGCGAGGCATCCGGAACGGCCTGACCGTTGGTTTGATGCAGGATTTTGATGAGGTGTCTCGCAGCAAAATAAGCGTGTTCGGTCGTATGCTCAACAAGGTCCCGGTTGCCGGGCATCTGGCAAAAGGTATCAACTGGCTTCGGAAGAAGAACGAGGACTGGCTGTTCGGCAAAATCGGGCCGTACCTAAAAGTTCAGGCGTACCTGTTGGAGTACGCTGCCGGCGTGAAGAAACACAGGAAGGCTCTTGAAAAGGGCATAATCACATTAGATGACATAGCAGCGACGGCCGCGAAACTTGCTAACGATGACTTCGGCGGGTTGCACCTGCGAAGAATGGGCCGAAATCCGACACTGCAACATATCTTCAGACTTCTGGCACTGGCTCCTGACTGGACGGAATCAAACGTGAGGTCTGCGGTCAAGGCTTTCAAGTTGGGCGAAGAAGGCAGGGTTTATCGTGCGTTCTGGGCGCGAATAGCAGCCAAAGGTCTGCTTGCAATAGTGTTTTTCAATTACCTGATGAGCCTGTTCGACGACGAACGGGACTTCGTAGAGAGGTACAAAATGGCATGGAAAAACGGTAAGATGCGATGGATGGACATTGACATAACACCGCTCTACCGTGCAACGGGCGGCAAGGCCGATAAGCAGAAGTATTTCTCGCTGTTCGGCCACTTCAAAGACCCGATCAAGTTCGTCGCCAGAGAGAAATTCAAGGAACCGTCCCTAAAAGACGTCCCCGATCCCGTCCGCAGCCTGCTCAAATCAGCCAAGTACAAAGGTTCGGTCATCACCCGGATATTCGCAGACGGCATTACCGGCAAGGACTGGAAAGGTTCTGAGTTTACGACGATTCTGGAACTACTTGGTAGTGATGATAAAGGTGTTTACGTTACGTCCCGAAAGGGCAAGTACGAAAAAGGCGACCCCAAGGGCGGCAAACTGAAGGGTGAACTCACAAAATGGTCGATGGGCGGGGTCAAGCCTCTCGGTCTGGAACAAGTGCCATCGTTCCTGATATACGAGGCAAAGGCCGCAACGCCAATACAGGTCCAGAACGGGATACACTACCTGTTGGGCCAGATGGATGGGTTTGACGCCGTGCTGAAGGGGCTGGGGGCCCACATGTCCTCGACATATGACCCGGCAGAGAAGTATCAGGGGCTGTCCAAGGCAGAGCTTGTCGAAACGCTCAAGGGCTACACTTACAAAGAAGACTGGCAGGGACACCACTATATTGTAGACCCAACAACATGGAGGCCCCACAAGGGCGAAGAACGTATGGTCGAGAGACTGAACAAGATGATTAAGGAGCAACGTTAATGGACGCATCGGATTGGAAGATATTAGGATTTGTGGCCGGCCCTATCGCAGGGCTGTACGCATGGTTCCTGAAACACGTAACCGGCACCAACCGGCATCCCAAGGCCGATGACCTGGTTTACAGCGATGTTTGCGAAGCACGTGGCGAGGCTAATGACCAAGCCCACAGGCACCTGAAAGAGGGGATCGACGCCGCGATTGCGCGGTCCGACGAGCAGCACAAGGAACTAAAGGCCGACATGAAGGCCGGTTTCTCGGACATCCAGACCGATGTTAAGAAGATATTGGAGAAACTATGACCATTTTCTTAGTCAATCTTTTTAAGATAGCCCTTGGGATTATTAGTGATGAGAAACGACTCTTTTGATCTGTCTATTTCAAAATTATTGTTCTCTTTAATGAATTGCTCAATAGCCTCATAAGGCCCATCCCCTCTATTCCACGGCAAGCCATGATTTGCTGCCGAATCTTCAACAATAAAGTAACTTCCTTTGGTCACTAAACTGTGGTATTTTCTCAGAATGTTCAGCGTATTTTCGTATAAATGAGAACTATCCTCTATAACAAGAACGCTGTCGTTGTCGCTGATCAGGTTTTTTACCACGCCATAAGATTCGCAGGCATCTCCTGTAATAAATGTTATTCTTGGATGGTCCCTTATCTTTTGCGGAACCATAGTATGGTTTATATCGAGGGCAACAATATGCCCTATACCCAGAAGGTCTTGCAAATGGGCCAATGCTAATGTACTTCCGCCGTGAGAAGTGCCAATTTCAATTATAATGGTTGGCTTGATCTCAAAAATAATTTCTTGATATACCCAAAAATCCAGCGGATTTTTAAGCGTACGCACACCAAAATATGTGGATTCATGTTTTGTCCTGTGGCTGATAATGCGAAGCACTTTTCTCAAAGGCATTTTCAGGTTTTTTTCCAGTAGGGGAAATTTTTTCTTTATACCAAGCAGGGTTCGTAATTTCATAAAATTCCTGTTTTCATCTTCTTTTCACAAAGAATTGCTGTGCTCTTCATTTTCCTACCCTCCGAAAAAGTCTTATTGTGGCGGACTGCATCGACTACAGGCCCGATAGTGTTCTTTGGCGTATTTCAGGTCTTTCGGTATCTTTGACTGTCTGAGATAGCTGCAATTCCCCCGGTGGTAACATTCTCCGGTCCGGGTGATGTAGACGGTTACGCTCGCTGTCGCGTCTTTGCTGGCAGGTTGTTCATCAAAAGAATCGTTGTAGGTCGTGTCAGGCGTTTTTTCCTTGCATCCGGTATTGACGATGAATCCAATGGTGCATAAACAGACAAGTGCGATGGCGAATCTGTGAGACTTTCGCATTTTTCTACCTCCCAAAAAAATAGTATTTTCCCCTACTTCCTTATAGGTAAACTACTTACATCTTATCTACCCGATACTCCCTGTTTTTTCGCAGAACAAACGCTTGCTTTCGGCGTCTAAGTAGTGTAGTATTTTTTAGTAAGCCGCCTGCCGACACAAACAAAAGCAAGGGGCTGGAAACCGTCGGGCGGTCGCAACCTCCTTATGGAAAAGGAGATACGATGAGCAACACCACCGAAGTAATTCAAGATGTCCATTTACTCACTTCTTTCGAGAAAGCTGTGCTGTTGTTTTTTTTACAGTCTCTACCAAAACCATCTGCTGCTGAGGAGTCAGCGTTTCCAAAAGCTCCAAACGGAGTTTGTCCCCATAGGACTGAGTAATCATTTTCTGGATCTGTTTGACCGTGGTATTCGGGTTGTTGACGAAAACCTGAACATCTGGAGGCAGGGTCATGTACGTTTTGAGGGCCCCCATGACGGCTCTCCATTTGGTATATCCCTGCTCGTCAATGTGCTCTGAAAACGCTTCAGATACCTCAACCGGGACATCTACAGTAAAAGATTTTGGGTTTGTACTCATATTTTTTGCCTCGCCTTAACTCCATATATTATCAGGGTTTACGCCTCCCTCAAGCCTTGATATACATTATTTTCAAGGATTCTCATGGAATTATCCTTGACAAACAGCAATCCGTAGCGTAGGCTATAGGTAGGTTAGGTATGACACGAAGGGGCTGGCAAGAGCCGTTGGAGTGTTAGATTGAAAATGGCAAGTCCGTTGCCAAGAATTGAAGCATTCAAAGCATAACATATTTAACGGACTTGTCAAGCGAAAATTTGAAACTAAATTACGGATAATCCCAATGCTCAACAACACGATAATGTATATCAATCAAGCACCTCAATTGAGCATTGGGAGTGTGCGCGTCGGGGTCGGGCAACCGGTCCCGGCGTCTTTTTTTGCATGGAGGTCAAAATGAGTGAACATACAGAATTGCCGTGGAGGGCTGTTCGGGATACAGGCATCCGAAACGATGGCGGATATATTGTTTTTTCTAAAGCTAAACCGTTCCATTATCCCGGCCAAGACGAGAGATATGAAAGAGAGATTCAGGAATGGCATGGCAATCTGGAGTTCATCGTCCAAGCCTGTAACAGCTATGAGGATTTGCTGGCGGAGTGTAAAAACGCAGTAAAGCAGATGGAAGATGAGCCCGTGCAAGCTGGCGGCGAATGGGAACAAGGACTTTTCTGTGGCCTTGAGGATATGGGTATAACTGACAGATATGCTGCTTGCCGCCACGGTTACGACAAAGCTCTCGAAAGAGTACAAGAGTGGATAATTGATGAAATCGAGAGCGCAATCGAAAAAGCAAAACCAAAGGAGTGAATTATGGACACAGAAGTAATTGACGCGCGGATCGAACTGATTAAAAGCAACACAGAGTCGCTGCTCAAAGAGATAGCGGAACTCCAAGCCGGACTTGCCGAAGCCGAGAAGCCGGAGTTGCGGCATGGGGATTATGGATATGACGCCACAAGTCCACCCGGCAGAATCGTTCTTTCTCTTAATAACAAACTCGTGACCGCTGGAAACGCATCAGTTTATGAAAAGACATTGAAGGAGCGGCCGGACTTAACCCCATCACCTGTCCTCGGCAACATCTTCGACGACCTCAAGGCCCTGTCGGAGCCGCTGGAGGAGTTTACGATGGACGGGTTGCGTGGAACTATGGACGCAACGAGCATTGAAATCAGCAATGGAGATGGGGACAAGCAAAGATTCTACATAGCACTATCTACTGTGAACGAATTCTGCCTCAACCTCCGCCATCTCGTCTTTACCGCGGGAAAGGAGGCGGCGAAATGAGTAGTCCAGGACAATTCAGAGGCATACATAACGGCGGATGGAAAAAGGGTTATCTCTCGTATGATTACAAACGTAGTGAATATCTTATAGTCAACTCACAAGGTTCTTGGCCTGTCTTGCTCGAATCCGTCGGCCAGTACACCGGCCTCAAGGACAAGAACGGGGTGGAGATATATGAGGGGGACATTTTGCAAATTCCGGGATTGTGCGAGTCTGTTGCGGTGGGTTGGGAGAAACATGGCTTACAATGGGCCGTTTTTACTAAGAAAGGCTACAAGTGTGCTCTGCCTGGTTATGTGTATGAAACGAGTGAAGTCATCGGCAACCGTCATCAACACCCTGAACTGCTGGAGAACAAGTGAACCTTAATTTACGGAGAACCACAATGAACGTACAACTAAACAAATTGACGATTGCCAATTTCAAGGGAATCAACACGTTCTATGCTGATTTCGACGGAGCCCATGCCGTCATCAGGGGCGCAAACGGTACGGGCAAGACCACAGTTTACGACGCTTTTCTGTGGTTGCTCTTTGGTAAAGACAGCACGGGCCGCAAGGACTTTGAGCTGCGTCCCCTGGACAAAGACAATCAGCCGATCAAGGGCCTTGTTTTGTCTGTCGAGGCTGAAATCGAATTTGACGGGACGACTCATGTATTGCAGAAGCAACACCATGAAAAGGTCGTCAAGAAACAACTTCGCGGCTACGAGACGCTTTGTCTTATTGACGAGGTTCCCAAAAAGGTCGGCGAATATGCCCAGTACGTCAACGAACTCATCCCGGAAGATACTTTCAAGATGCTCACATCTTTGCGGCATTTTTCCGAGGGGCTGCACTGGAAGGATCGCCGGGCCGTGTTGCTTGACATTGCCGGCGAGATCGGGACACCGGATGGGTTTGACGAACTGCTGGCAGCATTGAACGGGAGGACGGTTGACGAATACCGTAAAGTGTTGGCCGAGCAGAAGAAACGGCTGGTAAAGGACCGCGACGAAATCAACCCGCGAATCGACGAGATAAGCAAAGGCATGGAGGGTTACGAACCATCCGACGAAACAGACCTTCGATGCGAACGCGAAAGCGTAAAGCTCGATATTGAGCGACTTGCTCGAACCCGCGAAGAACTACTCGAATCCGAGCAGCAGCGGCAGACGAAACTTGAGGCGATAAATGCGCTGTGCGGCAAACGAGTTTCGCGGGAAATGGAACTGAAAAACAGCACGGCGGGAATCCAGCACTTGCTCGACGCAAAGAAAGTCATCGAAGATGCTGTTGTCGAACGAACGCAGGCCGTCGTCAGCGCCCGTAATGCCCGCACGTTGAAAGACTCCGAAGTGCGGACCAAAAACACTGAGCTTCAATCGGAGCAACGGACCTTGGCCGATATCCGGGCGGAATACACCGTCACTGAAAAGAAGCCACTCGACAACGCCTGTTACGCGTGCGGCCAATCGCTTCCAGAAAGCAAGCAGGCCGAAATGGAGAAAAAACGCACTGTTGCATTGCAAGACATCGAGAACCGCGGCGATGCAGCCATGAAACGCGTCAATGCCTGCAAGAAGGCAATCGAGGCTCTTGCGCATGAGTGCCAGAACTTACAGGAGAAGGTCGGCCAGGCCGAAATCAAACTCGTCGAAGCCGAGCAGTACCGGGACGAAAAACTGCCACACATAGAAAGTCAAATCGCATCAAAGGAAACTATCAAGCCCGAAGATGATCCGGTCTGGCAGGGCGTCGTGGAAGAAGTCAAGGTCCTCCAAGTCAAGGTCGGCGAATCAGTATCCGACCAACTCAAAACTATTGAGACGAAACGCCAACCAAAAATAGACCGGCTGGCAGAGCTTGACAGTTCGCTTGCCAGGACGGATCGGCATAAGGAGGATAAGGCCCGAATCACCGAATTGGAAGAAGAGGAAAAGACTCTTGCCCAGGCAATCGCTGACATCGAAAAGCAGGTTGCGGACATCGAGCGGTACAATGCAACCGTAAGTGGAATGGTCGAATCGGCAGTGAACGGCAGATTCAAGTACGTCGAGTTCAAACTGTTCCATCAACTGCTCAATGGCAGCCTGGAGGATTGTTGCGAAGCGACCCTGAACGGCACACCGTACCCCGACATGTCATGCGGCGAAAAGATCATCGTCGGCATCGACATTATCAATGTGCTGTCGGAGCATTACGACTTGTCGGTTCCACTGTTTATTGATAACGCCGAGAGCCTGACCTTGCCGGTCGAATCAACCAGCCAGACCATCGAGTTGTATGCTCAGAGAGATATCCAGAAAATGACCGTTGAACAAACAGAACAGAGAAAGGCGGTGGCATAGCCATGACAATCAAAGAAGCGTTGGTTTTATTGGAGGACGCGCCGAGCGATGACAGTAAAGCGGCCATGAATCCGTCACTCACAACAAGCCAGGCCGTTACAATCGTCTTGGACGGGATACTGGCATACCTCAAAAAGAACGATGAAGATTACGTGCTGTCGGACCTATTTGAAAAGAGAGTTTGGCAGGTGGTCAAAAATCAACGGCAGCCAAGATACTAATTGAAAAGAAAGGCGGTGCCATAGATGGAGAATCAGAATCCAACCCAAACCACAGAGGTGGTTGTTGCTCACAGGGCTATGGAGGTGGCCGAGATCGAAAGCCAGATCGCCACGGCAAAGCGGTATCCTCGGGACATCCAAGTGTTCAAAGACAAGCTGATGGCTATGGCGAACATTGACCAGGAAACCGCCGAGGGGTGTTACTACGCATTGCCGCATGTGCAATTGCTTTACGCAACGCCATATTCAAGATCGTCCCCGGCGCTTACCTTAAACCTGTTTTTGACAGGTGCAAAAAAACTGCTGTCGGGGAGATGAAAAGTCTCGCCAATAA
>SDBS01001696.1_pt1 | contig 22356 bp, 25 predicted proteins | sample 2277091 | NCBI WGS metagenome assembly SDBS01 (sample SAMN10404972, study PRJNA504765) | marine sediment metagenome | isolation source: marine sediment core GS10_PC15, 163 cmbsf | place: Arctic Ocean: Southern Knipovich Ridge | collected 2010
GGGGTTGTTCACATTCAATCCATTTTCAAATCTGTATTTGGTTGGGGGTGTGCTGTTTGGGTTGGTGATGATGTTTTCTGCTCTCTATATCCCGTTCTTGCAAGAATTGTTTGATATTGTATCGCTTCCTCTGATGTGGTGGACACCGGTGATAGGGATTATTATAATTAACATTGCCCTGATCGAAGGAGTTAAGTGGGTGTTTGGTCACCAAAAAAAGAAGTAGGTTAAAATATATGTCATCTCAAAACTCTTCATTTACGCTCGTAGAGTTATTAATCGTCATCGGCATCCTCGCCATCCTAACAGCAGCAGTTGTTGTTGTTCTTAACCCAGCAGAACTCCTCAAACAAGCAAGAGACTCCAAACGCATCCAAGACCTTGCAAGTATAGAGGGTTCTATTAATATTTCCCAAGCCCTATACCCAGACATCAGTCTCGGTACAGCATCAACTGTATATGTCTCTATTGCAGACACAACAAGTACATGTGCAAACCTCGGTCTTCCTTCTCTTCCCTCAGGATGGTCATATAACTGTGTCACATCAGCAAACCTTATCAACACCGATGGAACAGGATGGATGCCAGTTAACTTTCAAGATACTAACCTAGTTGGAGCTATACAGCTCTCAGCTCTTCCTATAGATCCAACTAATACAACTTCAACAGGACTATACTATACATATGCCAAAGGATCCTGGGAACTCACAGCCATGCTGGAATCTTCCAAATATCAGACTCAGGTTGCTGCCAGAGACAGCGGTTTATCAGATACCGCCCTTGAAAAAAGATCTTCTGGACTATCCTCTTCCCTCACACCATCCATTCTGCTAACAAGAGACTTCTCTTGCAACAACACATTTACAGACTTAAGAGACAGCAAAGAATACGCCACAGTTCTTATCGGCACCCAATGCTGGATGGCAGAATACATGAACTATGGAACAATGACTGCCGGCGCAAATGAACAAGGAAGTGACTGTCCATCTGTTGCAGCAACAGAGAAGTATTGTTATAGCGATACTGAATCATACTGCACTTCAGACGGCGCTTTATATCAATGGGATCAAACCATGTGCGGAGCGTCATCCTGCAACGGAACAGGTGAAGGCCAGCCAGCCTGCACAAGCCCTGTTCAGGGAATTTGTCCCTCTGGTTGGCATATACCTTCGCATTATGAATATGTTGTACTGGAACGGGAAGTCTGTGATTCAGGCAGTTGTGCTACTGATTTCCCTTATGATACCACCACAAGCGGCTGGAGAGGTACAGATGAAGGAACCCAATTAAAGGTTGGGGGTTCATCAGGATTTGAAGGTATTCTGGCCGGCTACCGCAAGACTGATGGGTCGTTCCTCAATCGCGGCACAACCGCCAACACCTGGTCTTCCTTGGAGAGCGGTTCTAATGCTTGGAGACGGCTCCTGAATTCGGGCACTACCACGGTCTACCGGAGTGCAAGCAGTAAGCTCGCCGGCTTTTCTGTCCGCTGTATCCAGGACTGATTCGACTAGTGGTAGTTCATTACTTCTTGGTTATCAACCAGCGACTACTTATTTTACTGGTTTTATGGATGATATTTGCGTATATAACCGCGTTCTTTCAGAAGCTGAGATTAGAGCAGTTTATGATGCAACCAAGTAAGTGTGGTTATGTTTTAGCTACCACAAGCCCAACTATATGCTTTACCCCAGCCTTTTTAAGTGTCTTGGCAGCTTCAAAAAGAGTGGCTCCCGAGTCACAAATATCATCAACTAAGATAAGATTTTTCCCTTCTACTTTGTTGGGTTTTTGAATGCAAAACGCGCCCGCGACATTCCGTGCGCGTTTTTTATGTGAGTTGTATTGTGACTGGGGTTTATGAGCACGGGTTGTAGTGAGTGTATCGATAACTGGGCGGTTAAAATGGTTGCCAACCATCTCTGCAATCTCGCGTGCCTGGTTGAACCCGCGTGTGCGCTGACGGGAGTTATGGAGGGGAATGTATGTGAAATGATAGGAGTCGAGTGAGAGAGGGAGTTGTTTGAGGTGTAGTGCACAGAGAGTTGCACAAAACGTTTTGGGACGTGAGAGTTTATTGTGTTTGTAGTGGCGAATCAATGCCGGAATAGGGTCATGATAGAACGATGTAGGAGCAAGGATGAATGGAGTGTCGTGGCAGGGCGTTGCAGTAGCGCAGGGCCGATGACATTGAGGACAAAGAAAGTCAGTATGGAGATACAAAAGTGAGGTGCAGTGTTCACATAGAACATCCGATTGGTCGTTAATAGCACATTTACAGTTAATACACACTGGAGGGAATACGATGTCGAGTATTGTGTTAAGAAATTTACGTGCTGTTTTCATTAAACTTTAATTGGAGTATACTATAAAAAAAGCTGTTGTAGCAGTTTTTCTATTATGTTTGATTCTTTAAAAACAATGATACCGGGGTCAAAGACGATGCTCGGTATTGATATTGGAACAACATCAATTAAAGCCGTTGAGTTATCGGCTAAAGGGAAAAATCCCATTCTCTCCAACTATGCGTTACTGGAGAGTTTTGGGCATTTTGCTCGCCCCAATGATGTGATTCAAGCCAACTCGCTTAAAATCTCTGAAAAAGAAACCGTTGAGCTACTCAACATCCTTCTTAAAAAGGTTAAGTTTAAGACAAAACAGGTGGCGGCCTCTATTCCTTCTTTTGCTTCATACACTACATTAGTTGAGATGCCGGCTATGTCTAAAGAAGAGACCGAGAAAGCAATGGGATTTCAGGTACAGCAGAGCATTCCTCTGCCGCTCTCTGAGGTTGCTGTGGACTGGGTGCGTGTTGGGGGTCGTCAAGATGAGCAGGGATTTGATAAACAAATGATATTGATTGTTGCAATTCCAAATGAAACAATCGCACGCTTTAAAAATATTTTTAAAAAAGTAGGACTGTCTTTAAAAATATTGGAGGTTGAGCACTTGGCATATGCACGCTCAACCGTTGGGGGAGACAAGACCCCTACTATTATTGTTGATATCGGTGCTCGTTCTACAAATATAACGGTTGTAGATCAGGGATTTGTTAAAGACAACAATCAGTTTGATTATGCTGGCGATTCATTAACCCTGGCTATTAAAAAAGGGTTAGATATCAGCTATAAGCGGGCCGAGGAACTTAAGCATCAGAGGGGACTTATTGGGGGACAGGGAGACCTCGAGTTATCCACATTACAAACTCCGTTTTTAGATGTTATACTACAAGAGGTAAGGAAGGTACAACAAGAATTTGAGTCGCGTTTTAGTACGCCGATTGAACGCATTCTTCTTATCGGAGGGGGAGCGAACCTCTCTGGGATTGAGGAGTATGTGGAAAAGCATCTACAACTGCCGGTTGTATTAGGAAACGGGTTGTTGTATGCGTCTATTCCCGACCAACTTCAGGTTGTTGCCAAAGATCTTCAGACGCGGTTCGCAACCGCTCTGGGGCTTGCGATAAAAAGTTTTATATAATGGCACCACAACAAGTACAAAAACCTCCAGCTCATCCATCGGTTCCTGCACCAAAAGCTCCTCCACGCCCGAAGGGAGTGTTTCCTTGGCGTGTATTGATTATTGCTATCGTTATCTTTGGCTTGAACGTTTTTCTGTGGGCTGGGATGAGCTTTGGATATATTCCGTATCTGAACGCCCAGATTAGCGAAGCCGATGATCAATTTAATGTTCTCTCCAGTTCTATCAGTGCAGACGAACAGGAGCAGTTCGTTGATTTCTATTCACAGTTATACAATATCGATACACTTGCACGATCCCACACGTATCCTGGTGTGTTTTTCGACTTTTTAGAGACATATACGTATCCGGCAGTGTTTTTGACCAGTGCCCGAGTGGAAGTGTCTGATAGTCAGGTGCGTCTGGAAGGGGTGGCAGCCAACTATAGTACTCTCACCGATCAGATTGCTATGTATCGTTCTCACCCTAGTGTGATAAGTGTTTCGCTGAATGCATCACGTGCTCGCGAAGCAAGCGAGATAAGTGGTACAAACTTTTCTCTTCGATTGATTTTTGAACCGTCATATTTTGTAACTAGGTGATATGAAACCATCGACCAAACGTATGTTATTTATTCTGCTCGCCATCCTCTTTTTGATGGGTGCAGTCTTTGTATATTCTTCCATGATTCGACCTGTTTATGACGAGATTGCGCTATTGCGGGGAGAACTTGCTTCCAAGCAGAATGATTTGGTCAGGTATCAGAATACAGTTGAACGTGTCATGCAACTTTTGGGCCAGTTCCAGAATGCGGCCGAAGTACAACAACAGGTATCGTTAGTGCTTCCCAACGAACCTGATGTTGGATATTTGACTAATCAGATCGTGGAATTGTCACGTATTAATGGAATTGATTTGGTTAATTTATCAACCAGCTTAAATCCTGTACGTCCTGCAACCAACAGTGTGGTGCGTGATATAGGAAGCATGACCGCTGAATTGCGACTCTCTGGAAGCTATGCTGGTTTTAAGGCACTTGTGAGTCAATTAGAGAATAATGTATTGCTCATGAATATCGGGAATATAAAAGTTGTGGGATCCGATGAGATTGCAACATTGAGCAAATTAGAATACACAATGGCTATTACAAGTTATTATCAAGCAGATTAGATATGGCTATATACATTAAAGAAGAGAAAGAGAAGAAGGGAGGATGGTTTGGGTTTGGAATCCTGTTTGTGGTGTTGTTAATTATGGGTATTGCTGTCTACTACCTCTTTTTTGTACAACCAGATCTGATCTCTACAGTTGCACCTGTCCGACTTACCTCAATTGATGAACTAACCCGGATTAAATTTGATCCTGCTGCAGTGATCAACAGTGACTTTTTCACTCAATTGAATCAGTTTGTTCCTTCTCAAACACTGGGGCCTGCAGGTAATGCTGCTCCTTTTGGGATCTTTTAATTAATAACAGTAGAATAAGTTAAGTTTTGTATATGGAGAACAAAGTTCTTATCGACAAACTTATTGCGAATCAGCTGCTTAAGCCGGAGATTGGACAGAAGCTTCTTCAGGAGGCTTCTTTTGCCAAACGAAATGTTGAGGATTTAATTCATGAGCGTAAGGCGGTTGATGAAGAGGGTTTGTTGAAAACTAAGAGCGAATTGTTGGGGGTTCCATATAAAAGTATTGATTTGGATGAGGTTTCTGAGGATATTTCCAAGCTGATCCCCGAAGAGACTGTACGAAATTTTCGGGTTGTGCCGATTTCGCGTGATGATGATATGTTGGTTGTTGGGATGGTTCATCCTGATGATGAAAGAGCCAAAGAGGCGCTCAAATTTGTCGCTCAGCAGCAGAAGGTGAATTTAGGAGTATACCTGGTATCACTTACGCTCTGGGAAGATATGTTGCGTAAATATTCTCCATATCGTGGAGAGGTTGAGCAGGCGGTTCGCTCTATTACAGCTTTGGAATCTTCTAAAAAGCGTGCCCGTCGACAGTTCGCACAATTAGAGGGGGCGACTGCAGGAGAAGGTGCTGAAGAAGCTCCAGTCATTAGAATTGTTGCCTCTACACTCAAAGAGGCCGTATTTCAGAAAGCTTCCGATATTCATATAGAACCGCAGCGTAACAGAGTACGAATCCGTTTTCGTATCGATGGAGATCTTAAAGAGGTTGCATCTATGCCGATTGAGCTACATCAACCAATTATTTCCCGTGTGAAGGTGCTTTCTGATTTGAAAATTGATGAAACACGTATTCCTCAGGATGGACGATTTCGTACGTTGCTAATGGGACGAGACATTGATTTTCGTGTTGCAACATTTCCGACCCCCGTCGGTGAAAAGGTTGCCATACGTGTTTTGGATCCAACTATTGGTCTCAAGGGTCTTGAAGAGTTGGGTTTGGTGGGAAAGAATCTAGCACTTCTTACTCAGGAGATCAGAAAACCATATGGAATGGTATTGATTACCGGTCCTACAGGTTCAGGAAAAACAACTACGCTCTACGCCATCATGCAGATGTTGAATGAAGAAAGAGTGAATGTTGTGAGTTTGGAGGATCCGGTTGAATATTATATGGATGGTCTTAACCAGTCTCAGGTACGTCCAGAGATTGAATACACTTTTGCTTCCGGGCTGCGCCAGATTTTGCGACAGGATCCTGATGTCATTATGGTTGGAGAGATTCGAGATAGTGAGACAGCCGAGTTGTCTGTGCACGCTGCACTGACTGGGCACATTGTTCTCTCTACACTTCACACAAACAATGCTGTTGGTGTAATACCACGACTGGTTGATATGGAGGTAGAGCCATTTTTGCTACCTGCAGCATTGAATTTGATGGTTGCACAGCGGCTTATGCCGAGGTTGTGTCAAAAGTGTCTTGCTGAAAAAGAGATAACTCCAGAACTTCAAAAGGTACTTGATATAGAGATTGAACAGCTGTCTGCTGCTGAGCAAAAAGCTATGGGGATTGCAAAACCATATAAACTCTATGAATCAAAGGGATGTGATGCGTGTAACGGGAAGGGTATTTCTGGACGTATTGCTATCTTTGAAATGTTGCAGATGACTCGTGAGCTCGGTCGGATTGTGAGCGAGAAATCGAGCGAGAATGAAATTATTGAAGAGGCAAAGCGTCAGAAAATGGTAACTCTGCGTCAGGATGGTATCGCCAAGTCACTGAAAGGTCTTATCTCTTTTGAGGCAGTAATGCGAGAGACAAAAGAACTGTGATATACTAAGGTCGATGATGGATTACAATCAAAAACTTAAAGACCTACTTCTTGTAACTGCTAAGCAGAATGCGTCAGATTTGCACATTGCTGTCGGTCGGAATCCGAGCCTGCGTATTGATGGGTCTTTAATTCCGCTTACTCAAGAACCTCTACTATCTCCTCAGGATGCGGAAGGTCTTGTTGCTGCTCTTTTGACCGAGCAACAGAGACAGAAATTACAGACAGAGCGTGAAATTGATATCTCATATAGCTTTGAGGACAAAGCTAGGTTTCGTGTGAACGTCTATTACCAGAGAGGATATTTAGCTATCGCGATGCGTCTTATTCCGGCAGATATCAGATCACTTGAGGATCTAGGCCTTCCTCCTGTGTTGCATGATTTTTCTACTCTCTCACAGGGGTTTGTGTTGGTTGTGGGCCCAGCTGGTCATGGAAAATCGACAACTCTGGCTGCAATTTTGAATGAAATTAATCAGAAACGAACCGAACACATTATTACCGTTGAAGATCCCATTGAGTATATATTTATTCAGGATAGAAGCATTATTTCTCAGCGTGAGGTGGGGCAGGATACTACAAGTTTTGGCCGTGCCCTCAAATCTGTACTGCGTCAGGATCCCGATGTGATTATGGTGGGGGAGATGCGTGACAATGAATCTATTGCGACCGCACTTACAGCTGCTGAGACTGGACATCTTGTATTTTCCACTCTTCACACTAACTCAGCTTCTCAGACGATTGACCGTATTATCGACAGTTTCCCGGCTTCACAACAAGGACAGATTGCATCTCAGTTGGCTGCCTCACTAGTTGCAATTGTCTCTGAACGACTTGTTCCGAAGATAGAGGGTGGACGAATACCTGCTTGTGAGGTGATGCTTGTTAATCCTGCTATTCGCAACCTGATTAGGGAGCGCAAGACATATCAGATAGATCTTGTTATTGAGACCAACACACAGGAAGGCATGCTTACACTTAACCGGTCATTAGCTGATCTGGTACATAATCGTGTAATTAGTATGGAGCAGGCGGAGATGTACTCGCTCAACCCTTCAGAACTTAAAATTCTTGTTTCTAGCTAGTATATGCCTAAATTTAAATACCAAGCGCGCAATCCTCAGGGACAACTACAAGTAGGGAACGTTAGTGCACCTGATAAAGCTGCTGCGATAAATACTCTAACAGGACACAAGCTTTTTGTTTTGAGTATTGTTTCGATGGAGGAGAAGAGTGTATTTGATAAGCTTTTGCGAATCTTTCGGCGGGTGAAAATCAAAGATATGATGATTTTTACGCGCCAGCTTTCTACTCTGATTGAGTCGGAGATACCGCTTACTGATGCTCTTCAGTCATTGTATCGCCAGACAAAAAATATAATATTGAAAGAATCTATTTTTCAGATTATTCAGGATATTGAATCCGGGCTATCTCTCTCACAAGCTCTTGAGCGTCAGAAACCTGTTTTCTCTGATTTTTATGTCAGTATGATTCGTTCTGCGGAGGTGACCGGAAGGCTTGAGGAGGCGATGCAGTTTATGGCCGACTACATAGAAAAGGAGACCCAGTGGCGTTCCAAGATTATTAATGCACTTATCTATCCTGTCATTTTGTTGGCATTGTTTGTTGTGGTTGCAGTGGTGATGATTGCTGTAGTTTTTCCAAAAATCGCTCCTGTCTTTCAGGAGACTGGCGTTGAGTTGCCTTTCATAACAAAAATACTGCTTTCTTCTGGGGCATTTGTTTCTCAATGGTGGTGGGTTGTGCTCTTAATTGTTGCTGGGTTGATATTTATTGTGGTGGATTATTTCCGCAGCAAAGAGGGTCGTGTTGTCGGCAGTCAGATTATTCTTGAAGTTCCTATTTTTGGAACATTGTTTAGAAAAATTTATATAACCCGTTTTGCTCGTTCGTTTGGTGTATTGATTAAAGGAGGAATTCCTATGACACAGGCGATTGAGATTTCTTCTGATACGATTGGGAACGTGATATATCAGGAGATGTTGGTGACAATTGCCCAAGGGGTGCGTGAGGGGGGGCTCTTTTCACAGTTGATTGCCCGAGAACCCAAATACTTTCCTATTATGGTGAGTCAGATGGCTGCGGTTGGTGAGAGTACTGGTCGCCTTGAACAGATGATGAACCGCGTTGCTGATTTTTATGATGAAGAAGTGAGTGATATGATGGCAAACTTGGGGGAGCTGATTCAGCCGCTCCTTATCTTGATTATCGGTGTTCTGATTGGAGGGTTGTTTGCTTCTATTTTGTTACCAATCTACGATTTGGCCCAGTCGTTCCAGATATAGTGTGTTATACTGATTAAAAGATTATAAGTAATAAGATGTTATGAAGAATATTAAAGGTTTTACATTGGTCGAGATGTTGGTTGTTGTTGCTATTATCGGAATTTTGGCATCTGTCTTTATGATTGGTCTGCGTGGTTTCCGCGGTAGTGCATATGATGCACGAAGGCTTTCTGATTTGCAGAAAGTACAGGGGTATTTGGAACTCTACTACAACAAGAATCGTTCATATCCAAATGCTTCAACTTGGGCTGAACTAGGGGTTGCCCTTACCGATGCTAGTTCAGGTGCTGGTGTGAACGCTATTCCTAGCGATCCGCTCGTCCCGGACCAAGAGTATCAGTATGCAAGAGACCCTGATAGTTCTCAGAGTTATGTCCTAGCCGCTACGCTCAGTGATGAAAACGCAGGTCCACTCGATGAGCCGTCTGAGCTTGATGGAACCCAGTACGGTATTGATTGTGATGGTGCTGTTTACTGCGTTCAATTCTAACTAATTGTTTATGAGCATTCTCACCATCCTAATTTTGGGGTTGTTTGGACTGGCGGTGGGGAGCTTTCTTAATGTTTTTTTGATACGTTACGACCCGGAGAAGGATCGATTCTTCGGGTTGTCACGTACTCGGGGGCGCTCTGTGTGTCCTCGTTGTGGTGTGGTTTTGCGGTGGTATGAACTGCTTCCGGTTGTTAGTTTTGTGATTCAGGTGAGACGATGCCGACGTTGCAAAGGACTTGTTTCGTGGCAGTATCCTTTTGTTGAGCTCATTTCAGCAGCTGTTTTTATATTCGTTCCCATGTTTCTTCGCTCGTTTTTTTCATATTGGTATCCATCTTGGGAAGGTTTGTTTATATTGTTGAGCGCGTTTTGGATCGTTGCGCTTCTGGCGCTTTTGATGGTGTTTATTGTTGATTTGCGTCACTACATCATTCCCAATTCGTTAAACATTACTATTTTTGCGATGGGTGTTCTGTGGGCGGTGGCTGGGATTCGGTTCGGTGTGTTTGAAAATGTTTTTGGTGGCTCGTTTTTGAAGCAATATCATCAGCTCTTTTTCACATTTGATAGTGTGTGGACGAATCACTTATTGGGATTTTTTGCCGCTATTTTATTTTTTGCCGCTATTTTCTTTTTATCGCGTGGCAAAGCGATTGGGATGGGGGATGTGAAGTTGATCGGAGGACTTGGAATATTGTTTGGATGGCCTGATATTTTGTTGGTAATGTTTTTGTCGTTCGTGATTGGAGCTATCTATTCTTTAGTTCTTATGGCTCGAGGTACCAAAAGTATGACTGACGTAGTTCCATTTGGACCGTTTATTGTTATTGCGTCATTTTTGACATTCTTTTGGGGGTCTGGATTGCTCTCACTCTACTTTGGTATAATTGGAGTATAGTGAGCAAAAAATCTATAATATTTTTAAACGACTCTTCTTCCGCCTTTACGCTGGTGGAGATTTTGGTGACCATATCATTACTTGTGTTGTTTACTATTGGTGCCGCGACATATAATCGTTCTGCGGATCAGCAGGTGTCGCTGTATCGAGAACAGGGGAGGGTTATCAACAAGGTTTATGATATCCGGTCGTTTGCGATCTCGGCTTATAACCGGGGGGAAGAAGTTGATGTTCCTTGTGGGTATGGTATCTATATTCCTCCAGATAGCACCTCAGAGCTGATAGTGTTTAAAGATTTACCGAGTCCGAGTGGTGAGTGCCCGTCTTATCCTGAACATACTTCACAGGCCTTGTATAACGGGAAAGAAGAGGATGTTGAAATTATAACTATTAAAGACATCACGATAGAGGCTAATTTTAGAGAACTACTTTTTGTTCCTCCTGACCCACAGGTTTATACCAGCAAGGCAACTTTTCCTGTTTCTATAACTCTGTCTGCGCCGCGTGTGGCAACTAATTTAGTGGTTTCAATTAATAGTTTTGGTCAGATAACAACCACACAATATACTCCATAATGATGTATGTCGATATTTTCTAAACAACAAGGACAAGTTTTAGTGGAGACAATGGTGGCGTTGGGGGTTGTTACGATTGCGTTGCTTGGGATGTTGAGCTTGCTATCGAGCTCGATTGGGGTTAATCGTGTTATTTCAGATCAATACATCGCTGCATACCTTGCCTCTGAAGGTATTGAGGTGGTTAAAAACATTATTGATACCAATGTTGTCCAAGGGCGCGCGTATAACAATGATTTGCTCGACTGTGTGACGGGATGTATGTTTCAGTATAATTCTATAATTCCAATTACCAGTCCTTCCATCCAGATTCGGTTTGATTCTTCTTCCGGGCTATATTCATATGATAGTGGATCACCGACAGGATTTTCGCGTAATGTGGTGATTCAGTTTGGGGAGAGCGCAGATGAGTTGGTTGTGACGTCTTCTGTTACATGGGTGTCTCGTGGCAATGTCGATCGGCAGATTGATCTTGAAGATCATTTTTATAACTGGCGTTAGGATATGAATAATATATACAAACAAGAAAGAGGATCTACGCTGGTTGAATTGCTCATTTCTATGAGTATATTTACGGTTTTGATTACTGTGGCGGTGGGTGGGTTTATTCAGGCACTTTCTAATCAGAGACTGGTCCTTAAACTAATGGCGTCAACTGATAATATGAGTCTGACCCTTGAACAGATCATGAGAGAGGTGCGAGTGAGTACGGAGTTTGAGCCAGAGACCGGGCAGAGCTCAACCGTTCAGTTTCGGCGCGTTGAAGAGACATTTGGGGGTAACGCAGAGTTTTTAATTGTATATGAGTACGACGAGAATCAGAGTGCGATTATTCGTACCAAAACACGTCTAGAAGGGGGTTCACCGACATCAGACCAAGTACGTGAACGAATTACCGCAACTGATGTTGAGGTAACTGATTTTTCTGTGATCGCATCTCGGTCTGCTCCTGGGGGGCCGGTACGGTTAACAATTTTGGTTGGAGTTTCGGCAACTGATAAAGAAAGAACGGTGACAAATAATATTCAGACAACAGTGAGTAGTCGGTTATTCTAATATGATGAATTTATCAGACAATAAGGGGCAGGCGGTGATAATGCTGGTAATGGTTTTAGGGGCAACAATTTTAGGTGTCTCTACGGTTGTCGGCTTCATTACATTGCAGAAAATTCGTACAGCAACAGATGCTGCTGATTCCTCTAAAGCTATTTATGCGGCAGATGCGGGGGTTGAGCGTTGTTTTTATGAAAAGTTTGGACCCGGTGGCACAGCAACCTCTACATGTAATTTTGCTGTGGGGGATATATCATTTGCAAATGGCGCCGGGGTTGAAGTAATTGATGGTGGTGACGTCGTTAAATCGATCGGGCGTGCCAATCGAACATTTAGAGCATTTGGAATTTTTTTGAGTCCGTTTAGTGAGGAATAGTTGGTGTTGCTGTATTCCTTATCTCGTTAGTTGTCTTAGAAGACTTGAGCCTGTCATTTCAGCAGGTTTTTGTATGTTCATAAGTTCGAGAATGGTCGGGGCTATATCCGAAAGAAGCCCAATCGTGACTTTTTCGCGTTCCACAATTTCCCCTTCTGATACGCGGCGGTAGTATTTAGGACCAACCAGATAGACTGGGACTGGACTAATATCGTGTTTTGTTTCTGTTTTTCCGGTTCGCGGGTTAAATAATTGTTCTGCATTACCGTGATCAGATGTGATTAGTAAAGTGGCGTTGTGTTTGAATGCTGCCTGTAAAACTCGTGCAAGTTGTTGATCAACAATTTGTATCGCTTTAACGGTTGCATCTAAATCTCCAGTATGAGCAATCATGTCAGGATTGGCATAGTTTGCGAGAATAAAATCAAAAGCGTTCTCCTCAATGGCTCCTGTGAGCCGTGTTGTAATTTCATCTGCCATCATTTCAGGATGTTCCTCTTGGCGAGTAACGGTTTGGGAGGGGATTAAGATGCGGTATTCGTTTGGATATGGGGCGTCTTTAAGTCCGTTGAAAAAGAAAGTAACGTGAGCATATTTTTGTGTCTCTGCGATGCGGACCTGGTTTTTGTTGTTTTTTGATAGAGTGCTTCCAAGTGTGTTTTTCACTACCTGTGGCAGGAATGCAACCGGAATATCAAACTTCTTATCGATCTGCGTCATAGAAGCGATATGAAGGTTGTTGTATTGTTTGGTTGGGAAGTGGGAGGAGTCTGGGTTTATAAATACTTCTGCAATCTGACGCATACGATCCTCTCTGAAGTTGAAGAAGAAAAGAGCATCGTTGTCTTTAATTGCGTTTTGTTGGGGGTTGATGCTCACTGGGATAACATACTCATCGTTCCTATTTTGCTGATAGGTTTGGTTGATGTGTTGCTCAATCTGATCAGTAGAAATGGTTTTAGCGCTACCAGTAATTGCCTCATACATGCTTTGTGTCAGATTCCAATGTTTATCACGGTCCATTCCGTAGTAGCGTCCCCCAATGCTTCCTATATGCTCCATCGGTAGTTGTCGGAGTATTTTAAAAGCTGAGTTAGGGTCGCTATCACGTCCGTCGGTAATGCAGTGAAGGACAAAATTGACGTTTTTATCTCCCGCCATTTTAATGAGTGATTGCAGATGTTCCAGTGAAGAATGGATATTTGCTTCTCCTATCAATCCCATAAGGTGCACGCTACCTTTATTTTTGACAGCATGTTCTAGAGTTTCGGTAACAACTTTGTTTTTCATAAAAGAGCCGTTACGGATACTTAAGCTGATACGTGGGTAGTGTTGATAGATAACGCGTCCAATACCCATTGTAAGGTGTCCGACTTCGCTGTTTCCTTCTTCTCCCCACGGCAGTCCAGCTGAAATTCCAGATGCTTGTATGGTTCCAGATGGAAAATTGTGTTTGATGTACTCGATGGTTTGAGGGTTGGCGATATCAATTGCGTTTGCAGCAGTTTTTGGTCCTACCCCCCATCCATCCAATACTATAAGAACGATCGTGTTACGCATATATATTTAGTATATATGAATGTGTGACTGAGACGAAGTCGTGTGCACCAAATATATATTTTCCTTGCCTTTTTTATGGAGAAGCGTATACTGAAAATTAGTCATTAAATATTAGAATTATTAAGTAACAGGTATTTAGTATTGTGTGCTGATTAGTCTGCACCTGCTGAAATGGATGATATAGCTATGAACCGTTCTTTTTTGAATTTTATGCTTGAAATACGGTCATGCACCGATTGTGTGCAGGGTTTGTTGTGGGGCAGAAAGCAGGCAGTACATACCTCACATTATTATGGATCAACTTATACTATACAGCGCTGGAGCGCTGGTTGTGGGTTTGCTAGTTGGATATGTGGTTCGCCACACTTTGGTTTCGCGACAGGCAGCTTCTGTTGAGCAGACGATAAAAAAACAACTCGAAGAAAGTAGCTCAAAAGCAAAGGGCATTGTTTTAGATGCGCAAGAAAAATCTGCAAAGATTTTGGAAGAGATTAAAAAGGAAGAAAAGGATCGCAAAGTGCAGCTGGATAAATTAGATTCACGTCTGATTAAAAAAGAAGAGGTATTGGAAAAACACGATCTTGATTTGCGTCAGAAAGAGAAGGATGTTAATGAGAACGTAACGAAATTGCAGGACGCAAAGACCCAGATTGAACAGCTCAAAGAAAAACTTGCTGGGGAATTGGAAAAGGTAGCTGGGTTGAGCAAAGAAGATGCTAAACAACAGCTGTTGGAGCAGGTTAAAAAAATATACGATCAGGATCTGTTGGAGTACACCCAAAAAATGCTTCAGCAGCGCAAAGAAGAAATTGAAAAACAGACGCTAGAAATTTTAACAACCGTTATTCAACGTTATGCACGTTCATCTGCTGCAGAACTTACCACTACAACCATCGATCTTCCTGATGAAGATTTTAAAGGGAAAATTATCGGAAAAGAGGGGCGTAACATTCGTGCCTTTGAACGGTTGACTGGTGTTGAGTTGGTGATTGATGAAACACCGGATTCTATTGTTATCTCATCGTTTGACCCAGTTAGACGTGAGATTGCCAAAAATGCTTTAGAGAAACTGATTAAAGATGGCCGAATTCAGCCTGCTAAGATTGAGGAAAAAGTTGAGGAGGCAAGTCAGGAGACTTCTAAGAATATTATTGAAGCAGGAGAGGCTGCTGCCTATGAGGTTGGTATCTACGATCTTCCTAAGGAAATCATTCAGCTTTTGGGACGACTACACTATCGAACCAGTTATGGACAGAATGTGTTGCGTCACTCAACCGAAGTTGCTCATTTTGCGGGTATGCTTGCTGCTGAATTGGGGCTAGATGTTGAAATTTCGAAGCGCGGAGCTCTACTTCACGATATCGGAAAATCAATTGACCACGAAGTTGCGGGATCGCATGTTGATATCGGACGCAAGATTCTTAAGAAATATAATGTTGATGAGCGAGTGATTCACGCTATGGAATCGCACCATGAAGATTATCCGTATGCGACATCAGAAGCGTATGTTGTGTCAGCTGCGGATGCTATCTCTGCAGCACGACCAGGTGCACGACGTGATACGCTCGAAAACTACCTCAAACGTTTGTCTGACCTGGAAGGTATTGCAACTCAATTTGATGGGGTGAAGAATGCGTATGCTATATCAGCCGGACGAGAGTTGCGCATCTTCGTTACACCAGAAAAAATTGATGACTTTGGTTCCTTGGAACTAGCACGACAGATTGCCAACAAGGTTCAGACCGACCTCAAATACCCTGGTGAGATTAAGGTTGTGGTTATGAGAGAAACAAAGGCGGTAGAATACGCTAAGTAAAGAACCACTCTTTCCTCTTACAAAACACTTGCTGTATACTATCTCTATGGCATTTAATCCAGAATCTATTCCTTCGGCACCTCAACCAGAGCGTAAACACTCTGTCCCGTTTAAATGGGACAAGGTGAGGGTGGGGAGGGAGGTGTATTCTTTGAGCCCTCAAGAAGATACAACAGAATCAATACTTGATGTGGGGAGGGTTGTTGGTCCAGAGGGGTTTGTTGGAGAGAAGGGCTCGGAAACAGGACGTGAGTATGAGCACGATATTGCAGGAAGTATCGGACCTCTACCATTTCTCAAACTTTCTTCGGGTGCAACGCTTACCTTCCAAGAAGCATTTGGGAGTATTGAAAATCAAAAACGGAGCGGGCAATATCTTAATCCAAACATATTTGAGGCAACAGCGCAGCAAATCATTGAATGTTTCGACACATTTTCTGAACAAAAACGAAAACAAATTCGTACTCAGTTTCTGAATGATCTGGAAGGTGTGCTGGAAGATGTATTAAAATCAGTTTCTGAAACATGGGAAGCGCGCGTTTACCCCTCTTCTGAAAGCCCTATGGATTCATTCGGTGTGGACTTTTTTGTTGACGTGTATCAGGACAATGCAAAGCAACGACGTCGGATTCATTTTGATCTCACACAGAATCCTAACAAAAATGTTGCACGAGGGTTTGCACACTTGATTCTTGCGGGAATCAATGTTGGTGACAAATCCGATGTGGCATATAGAGTACAGCTGCGTATTATTGCTCAGCGGATTGTGCGTGATGCGATTGATGGGAGCATAGGAACTCATTTCGATACTGTTGAGTATCCTGCTCCGTTCGAACATCGATGAATTCGACAAGCTTTTATTTGAGCTGGGTATACAGTATACTTGAGAGGAATTGTTATAAAGGTCGAAGTCTATAACATTTACTAACTGATATGAAAAAAGAAGACCTAGTCGGTGCCGTTATGCAGTCAGCAGGAATTGAAGTGAAGAAAGAAGCTACTGCTGCTGTTGAGGCGGTGTTTGATACTATTACCAAATCACTGAGTCGGGGAGAAGAGGTTTCTGTCCCTGGGTTCGGTGCATTCCGCGTTACTAAACGCGCAGCACGTGATGGAGTGAACCCACGTACCGGAGAAAAAATCCACATTCCTGCCAAAATTATTCCAAAATTTCGAGCAGCCAAAGCTCTTAAGGAAGCGGTAGAGTAGGATTGGTTCTTTGGAAAATAAAAACGACCCGGATCGGGGTCGTTTTTTGTTGATTCTTTAAGCGTTATTCAAGCAGATTTTGTGCCCGAATGCTCATTGTGATAAAGATTGAGTATGTCTCTCTGACCTTGCCAAGAGACTCTACAACCAATCCTCGTATGCGCTCTCTGATTAGTTCTGACGCGGTATCGAAGAGTACTTTTATGGTAGAGGTTGCTTCATCGTATTCTGGGACATCGATAAAGGTTGAGGTTGCGGTTGGGTCCAGTGACAAAGCAAGTTCTCCCAGGAATTCTGTGGTTGAGGTACTGGTGGTAGGGGAGTAAAGATGCAGGATGATCTCTTTGGATCGGTTGTTAACTGTGTGTGCTTGCTCAAGCACATCAGATGCGTCAACAAAGAGTTCTCTGAGATCTTGGTTTTTTGTGAGATTTTTGTTGTATATCTTAGCAATATCGCTACTTATTTTTTCAAGGCGTTGGTCGCCCAATGAAAGGATGTCGGCAATGCTGAATACAATAATAATGTCATTAATGTTGCGGATAGTGGGGTCGATAGCAGAAGTCTTCTGTTCTTTAATGCTTTGTGCCATTGCTTTGATATCTTCAAGTTCAATTTCATCGTTATCAACAACCCCTTTTGTTTCTTGGTAGTAGGCGATGTGGCCATCGATCCGTTCGTATAATGATGCTCGGATTTCTTCCCACTCTTGTGTGTCAGGGAAAGAGATCTTGTCTAGCTTTTTTTTAAGATTTTCTAACTGCAAGATTCCCAGATCCAATATATCAAGTAATACTGCTTTTTTGATTGTCAGTTCTGCCTGAGCCTTCTCTTCATCCGATACGTCAATATCGTCTTTTATCTCAATCAGTTGTTCTACCTTTGTTTTTGTATCAGAAAGCTTATCTTCAATTTGTGAAGATTGGGCAAAGAGGGGAGATACCGAGAAAGTTAAAATAAGTAATGTGACAAGAAGAATGCGATTCATGTTATTGCGTGAGCTGTTCAAGAAGTGTGTTGAGCTCGCCACTCAATTCGTTGTCAGAGAGAGCTTCAACTTTTTCCAACTGCTGAGCCTCTTTTTCGATGGTTGTAGTATTAAGATGATTAAACTCTGATGATGCAACGCTGTTAAGCATGTCATTACTCTGTTCGGCAACGTATACAAAATAATCTAATTTATCTAGTTCTATTGAAATAGATTGCTCAATCATCTCTGCCTCAGCTACGATCCGGTCTTGGTTTAGACCTGGCAGAAAGAATGGAGAAATCTGGGTTGTGGCGTAGTAGGTACCACCGATGAGTAGTGCCATAACAGCGATAAAAGAAGCTAGCTGCAACGGTGCTTTAGGTGAAAGCCCGTTGTTCAGTAGGCTAGCCAGAGTTGCGCGAACACCGAATCGTGAAGGTTGAATGTGTGAGAGTAACGTCAAACGAGACTTTTTGGAATAGTCTTTATTAGGCTGGATTGCCTGAAAGTGTTTAATAGCTTTAAGAATTTCTTTTTCAGTCATGGATAAGTTCTTTAAGTCGTTTGATTGCTCGGTGTTGCAGTACACGTGCTGCACCAGGTGTTTTGTTAGTAACGTCAGCTATCTCTTTATATGTTAATTCCTCGACAAACCGCAGGACTAGCACTTCTTGCTGCTCCTCGCTTAGTTGTTTGAGAGCACTCCATACCTTCTGGAGCTTCATGCGTTTTGTGACCGTGTCGGAGACATTCTCTTCTGTGATCCCCAGTATTTCTTCTGGGACCTCATCGATGCTTACCTGTGGCTTTTTGGTCCGGTAGTGATCAATAACTTTGTTTCGTGCTATGCGAAAGAGCCAGCTTGAGAGTGGAAGGTCTTGATACTCAAACGTACCAAGTTTTTCCCACGCCGTCAAAAAGACCTGATGAGTGAGATCCTCGGCTTCCTCACGGTGGCTTATCTTGAGTATAACAAATCTATAAATCTTTGGCTGATAAATATCATACAACAAGCCAAAAGCCGAGGCCTCACCCCCTATTGCTTTCCGTGTCAGCGTTTTCTCTCGGTTCTTTCCTTCTACTCTATATAACGAATGACTTCCTTTTTGGTTTCGCAATGTCATTAAAAATTGCCCGTTCGGGCAGGGTATATTAAGTATCACGCATTATGATTAATTTGTAAATGGCTTGTGTGTGGATGGCGGTGTGCAGTACAATTTAGTTACACACTTTGTTACGCATATCGTTACACTCTATGCATAATTTATTACATCATCGGTTTGGACAACACAGCATACTATTTATAATTGCGTTTATTGTTATTGGGGTTTTGTTTGTGACGACGATCTTTCAGAAAGAAGATGCGGTTGTAGAGCGTTCTCAACAGCCTTTTGCTCCAGATATTTATGTTGGGACCACCCTTGCACCAGTTGCAGATTTGGTTCGGGCTGTTGGCGGAGAGAGGGTGACGGTAACTGTTTGGGATAGTGCTGAAGAATATCTGCAGCGCCCGATGGGTTCGGATGCATCGCTGTGGTTTGTTGTTGGAGAGGGGGTTGATGAATGGGTTGGAGAGACAGTTTCTGATGCCGAGATTGTATTGCTGCGAGATGATGTTGATATTGCCAAACTTGAGTATGAGGTGGAGATTGGCAAAGTTGATCCCGCAGCTCCACATTACTATTGGATGTCATTTCGAGGTTTGCAGAATATGACAATCGCTATTGCACGTGAGCTGAATTTAGTTGATAAAGTTAATACAGAGATGTATATCAGCAATGCATATCAATATTCTCTTACACTTGCTGAACACAACAATGAGTATAAGAATACAATTGATGACGTAGGGCCAATTAATGTTATTGCCATGGATCATCTCTTCGATGAATTTCTATATTATTTTGGGTTGAATGTTGTTGGATTGTTTAACATGGAAGGGGATCGACAGGAGGCGCTAGAGGACTTGGTATATAATGCACGGTATTATGAAGTTGATGTTGTTTTGGTCCCGCAAGGATACAACATCAATGACATTACACGGGCTCTTGCTGATATCAGTATTAAGATTGTTTCACTAGATGTGTATGGAGAGGGTATGAAAGATGTTGTTGGATTTGTGCGTGAGAACGTCTCAGCTCTTTTGTTGGGTGCACAGTAGCGGGGTTGAACAGATGGGTATTTGGTGGTAGAGTAGTGCTCACAACACCCCTCCATAGCTCAATTGGTAGAGCAGCTCCCTCTTAAGGAGACGGTTTTAGGTTCGAGTCCTAATGGAGGGACCAATCAAAAATATGTAGTCTTATCCACAGGGAAGATTCTTTCAGTTGGTATACTAATAGTATAAGATAATGTTGTTTTAATATGAGCACAGATACACAACAGGTCATCCAAGACATTTTAGGAGATTTTTCTACCAAACTAAAGTCTAGCTCGATTATAAAGAAGGCTTCCGTTTATTATCGAAATGGCGGTGAATTGGTTGAAATTGTCACTATTGTACCCAACGAAGACAGTAGGGTTGAAGGGGCTGTATATGGAGCAGAGGCGAAGGTGTTAAAGAAATGGAGTGATCAAGAAATGGGTATAGACTTTCGTCTCACTCCAGCATATGGCGTCCCCCATAAGCGGTTAATTCCCGAATCTTTTCACTTATGGAGAGCCCGAACTTAGAGGATCTTCATCTTAATCAAGCTCAGTTGAACGAGGAATTAGCACGACGTCTTTTTAAAGGAAATCTGTGCTTGGATTGGGTTGTTACGCTTGCATTTTACTCTGCACTTCATTATATAAACTACAAGGAGAGCCTACCCGACAACCACGAGGATACACTCAAGTGGATATCTGTGGAGATTGGTGATTTCATATATCATCGTTATCGATATTTATTTGATAAGAGTCGTCACGCTCGGTATCGTCCCCAGATGGCAGAGAGATATAGAAAGAAGAGTGATGAGACAGCCTCAAATTCATTAAGGAAGCTTAAAGAAATTAGATGTTATTTGGGAGTTTCAACCAATTCGTCTTGAAAGATAAAATGATTGAAAAGACTAGGTTTTGGTGTAGAATGAGAAGAGTGCGGTAGTAGTTCAGTTGGTAGAACATCTCGTTGCCAACGAGAAGGTCGCCGGTTCGAATCCGGTCTACCGCTCATTAGTGTATAACTTGTGCCCTCGAGAGGATTCGAACCTCTATTTCAGGCTTCGGAGGCCTGCGTTCTATCCATTGAACTACGAGGACTTGTTTGCGCACCTGCCAGGATTCGAACCTAGAATAACTGCTTCGAAGGCAGTCGTGATATCCATTTCACTACAGGTGCCGTTTGAAGGTATAATAAAAGGAAGTATGAACAATGTCAAAGTTCCACAGCATGTAACAGATATTATGCAGACGCTTGAGAAGGGCGGATTTGTTGCATATTTGGTTGGAGGATGTGTTCGAGATATGTTTATGAAGAAAACTCCTTCTGATTGGGACATTGCTACTAACGCCCATCCTAAGCAGGTCCAGGCGTTGTTTTCTGATAGCGTGTATGAGAATGAATTTGGGACTGTGGCTGTGAAAGTCCGCCACGATGATTCTGTTGAAATTGTTGAAGTAACCACGTTTCGTAAAGAGATGGGATATTCAGATAATCGGCATCCCGATTCAGTTGTCTTTGCTGAAACTATTGAAGAAGACTTGGCACGCCGTGACTTTACAATAAATGCATTGGCTCTGCATATGCCCGAAGATGAGTGGGAGCTTGTCGATGTCTATGGAGGAGAAAAAGATATCAATAAGAAACTCATTCGTGCGGTAGGGGATACTAACGAGCGGTTTTCTGAAGACGCATTGCGAATGATGCGAGCAGTACGGTTTTTTTCTCAGCTTGGATTTTCATTTGACCAAAAGACAAAACAGGCGATTATAGATAATACTTCGTTGCTTTCACATATCGCATCTGAGCGCATCCGCGATGAGTTTATCAAGCTTATTATGGGAGATGATGCGGCTGATGCTTTGCGAGAGTTGCAGGAAACAGGTTTGTTGAAAGAGTTCATTCCGGAGCTTGATAACACTGTTGGGGTTGAGCAGAACCTCCATCATATCTATACCGTGTGGGAACATCTCGTACGCTCATTGGCGTATGCCGTTAAGAAAGAATATTCACTTGAGATTCGTCTATCTGCTTTATTTCATGATATTGGCAAGCCTTCTACTAAAGAAGGTGAAGGGCGTACAGCTACCTTCTATAACCACGAGGTGGCTGGGGCAAAGATAACTCGTACAATTCTGCAGAGGCTGCATTTTCCTAAAAAAATATTGGGAGATGTTGTGCATTTAGTGCGTCAGCATCAATTTAACTATAACGTTGGAGAGGTTTCTGAAGCCGGAGTACGACGCTTATTAAAACGTGTT